>Ga0181380_1000106_pt1 | contig 34708 bp, 49 predicted proteins | sample 3SPOviralmetaG_FD_130116 | JGI IMG/M metagenome (GOLD analysis project Ga0181380, IMG submission 130116) | Marine viral communities from the oligotrophic San Pedro Time Series (SPOT) site, San Pedro Channel, CA, USA - 3 SPOT_SRF_2009-08-19 | ecosystem: Environmental > Aquatic > Marine > Strait... | reverse complement strand
TGTGGTAGACCAATATCTGCCATAGCAAGAGCTTGAGCTCCACAGAATAAGCAAGCAGAACCGTTGACGTCAGCGTCAGCTCCCCACTTGTATCCAGCAGAACCGGCGTTTGAAGATGTTCCAGTAAGTGCGTTAGCAGTGTTAAACACGTGCCTAAACTCATGGATCATAACACCGTCAACCATTAGGCTTGAAGAACCAGCGAACAAGGTTGAACTTGGTCCTCTGACTCCAGCATTTCTGACGTTAGCCAAGAAATCTGAATCAAGTTTAAGGTCGGCCATTACTTGAGGTGATACAAATAAATGATATACCTCATCTCCACCTGCGCCTCTTACTCCACGGATGTAGTTGTCTTTAGCATAAGCTTTAAGAGCAACGATACACTCATAAGTAATGGTGTCAGCAGCTGCAACTGCAGTTACGTCACCAGCAACAAGTTTACTAGTAGCATCCCATCTTCTATGTCTGTTAGAAGTTGGAGCTGTTACATCTGAACCAAAAACCATGTCGCCAAGATTTTGTCCTGAAGTCAGAACAGGTCTCAAAGCACCACTGTTTTTGAGTGTGTAAGAAATACCAGAAAGCGTTAAGAACGCTAATTGGTCAATACGATCTGCCATTGCATAAGCAAGTGCATCACGTGAGTTCTCACGGAAATTAACAACTGATTTTTGATCAGCTAATCTACCAGAAAGTCGGTTAGCAAATCTCAATTGATCGAGTTGTACAACAATGTCGAAAGCTCTTAAAGTCTCTTCATTACCCTCTAAGGTGTTGTCTCCAACGATACCGTCACCAGTCATGTCAGCTAAAAGTGTTAATACAGCTCTAGCTCCTTTTTCTGATTGAGTAAGTTCAGATATTCTCTGAACCATAGCATTAGATCCGCTACCTGCGAATTGGTTAATGAAAGACATATTTCTTGCGACACGCCAAAAATCACGCGACCAGATCGTTAATTGTTCGCTGGTCAACGCGCTAAAATTTGTGTTAGCCATTGGGCTATCCTCCAAAAAAATTAATACTTAGCCAACTTATTGGAGCGGCTATTTACCCGTATACCCTTTTTCGTTGGGGAGACGCTTTCATAATTTTACGACCATGACCTCGACCAGCTTTACACCCTGATAGGTGAAAACGTTTATCAGTGGAACGACCCACACTAATTATCGTATTAGTACCGAATTCTTATATCTTATACTAAGCCTTAGCCAAAGTCACCACGCATTCTACGCAATGTTTCGGCTGGAAGAGCATCAAACTCTTCGCTTGACATTAGAGACAGATCTATTTTCTTTTCTGTTTTACTCTCACCCTTCATTGCAGGCGGTTGAGCATCAGCAGCTTTTAACTTTTTAGTTACATTAGCCGCTTGTTGTTTCTCTTGAACTGCTGTATCAACCTTTTTTGTTGGATTTTCAACTGCCGAATTCAATAATTCTGGTTTTTGAGCTGCAATTGTGTATTGCGTAGCTTTTCCTAGCGCGTCTGCAGGTGAATAACCTTGAGACATAAAGGCATCTCGCAATTCCACTACTTCTGCTTGCAAATTAGCATCAAAAGAAGGGTCATTTTCGCTTAACATTGGATAAGTAGCTTCAACTTCAGCCGCTTTAGCCTGTAATTCAGTCATTTCTTGACTTTGTTGCACTGTTTGACCCATTTTTGCTTGTACTTCAAACATAAATTGGTCTTTTTCAGCTTGTCTTATCTGATTTCTTAACTCTACAGCCTTTTCAGTATCTCCATTAAGCACTAAATCCTGATATTCAACTTCTTTTGCATCAAAATCATACTCAGGAGCGTTTTCTGCAGCAGCTTTTTCAACTGCCGTAGCTTCTTCCAGCTTTTTTTGCATAGCTTTGTTTTTTGCTAAGACTTCATCAAGTCTAGACTTAGGCACCATAGGTGCTTTTACTTTTTCTTGTCCGTCAAGGTTTTGCTCGCTTCCTTCAACTGCTGGAATATCTGGTTGTGGAGCTGGCTCGCTGTCTTCAACCACTCCTTCTTCGCTAATTGCTTCTGGTTCAGTTGTTTCTTCTTCCTTAACTTTTGGTTCTGGTTCTTCCGCAACAGCTTCTTCTTCTGGAGCGGCGTCAACTTCCTGTTTAACTTCCTCATTTTCTGCTTCCTCCTCTGGAGCATCTTCTTCAAAGTTTAAATCTACTTCAAACGGTTTTGCTTCTTCTTGTGAAATTGCATCTGCCCCCGGCATAACCTCCATAACTAGATCTTCTTTTGCTTCTGCCTTATCTTGTTTTTTACTTTTAGCCATTCTATTTACCTCCTGTAGGTTTCATGGCGGCGGTTGCAATTTTTGCAGCCGCTGCTGTTTGTGTTTGCTCACTTCTTATTTGATTAGTCATCCCTGACAACCTTTCACGTAAGTCGAGCTCTTCTTTCTTCATTTGAAGTTTGCTTTGTAAATCCGCAACTCTAATTTGTGGATCACTTGAAGTTGATTGAGTCTTAGCCATATTTAGCTGCGCCTCAGAATTTAGTCGTTGTACTTCTGCTTCTAACTTAGCAATTTCAAGTTGCGTTGCTCGAATTGCAGCTTCTTGCTGGAATTGTTGTATTTGCATTTCAGCTTCAGTTGGAGGGTTCATACCCTCTGCTATTCTAATTCTTTCTGCAATTTCACCTTTACGTGCTAAATGTGAATACTCAACAATTAAATCATTTGGAATTGGCACTCCAACTTTTCTAAGTTCTATAGACTCAGCAAATTGTGTTTCTTCAAATGTGTCTCTTGAAGGAGCATCTCCTATAACCACATCATATTCACCTAAAGTTAGATTATTAATAATCTGACCTTCTGGTGTTACTTGATTAACAACCATAGGTTGTTTTGGTTTCATTGGATTATTTTCATCAGTAATTTGTATAACTCTTTCTTCTGTATAATAAGTTTGTATTAAATTAAGAATTCTTTCTGCTAAATACTGACGAGTCTTTCGTAAATTATCTAATGGCACTTGTATCATTAAAGCGCCACGAGTTTGTTTTTGTTGAATAGCAATTCCAGATACTTCCGCCCCATCAGTACCTAACATTGCATCACTTATGCCACTTATTTGTTTTATGTTAGCGGCAGCTTTTTGTGCAATTCTATCTAGACCGGTGGGAATCTGGTTTGGCGGTATTTTACCAGGGGGAGTACTACCGCGATTAAACTCGAGTACTAAACCAGTTTCCGCACCGTGTTCTTCTAAATCATCCGCATTCATTCCGGTTAAAGAACCGGACTCTACAATCCAACCACTATTAGCAGTTGTGTTAACTATATGCAGTTCTTGAGATGAAATTTTGTTTAACTGTTCTTGTGGTGATATTAAATTACGCACCATGCCAAAAGGTTTACCCCTTCTAAAATATGGAAAGTAAGGTACTAAAGTAAAATGATCATAAGGAGACCAGTCATCATGCAATACAACAGTGTCAGCGGTTACCGTCCAACGAACTTTTTTAACCATTTTTTCTGTTATAAATAAACCATAATCATCTGCAAACTTTTTACGTTTGCGTTCTCCCCAGTTGTAAGGCACATGTCTTTTATCGCCTGTTACTGGATCTACATAAAACATACATTTTTTTAATTTGTAATGTTGTCTTTCTATAACTCGAATAGAACGCAAAGCTTTCCCTTCTTCGGGATTGTTTGGGTAATGAGTAGAAGCATCTTCGTATTCGCCTCTTGTGTCTCCATAAGTTGTGTCTTCAAACTCCATAGAATCTGCACCAAGTGTAGAACCTACTTCAGCAATCATGCGTAACTTATCTGCTTTGTCTTCACCATAGACTTCTTCTATTTCGTCTAGGCTCATCCATTTACTTTCAAATATTTCATTCCAAGTTTTTGGATCATAATTTTTTGCATCAGGGTCAATTAAAATATCTAAAGGGTCTTTTTGTGTAATCCTAACTTCACCTTTTATATGATCGGAAAAATCTATACGAACATCAAACCATCCTCTATCTTGAATTAAACCATCAGCAAAAACCTGGCCCTCTACCCATTCTAATTTATTATTGTCAGAAATCTGCATGTACAGTTTTGTTAATGTATCTGAAATTTCCTGGACACCGGAACCGCGAGGTTTAAATTGTACATCTGCTCTTCGCGTACTTTGTTCGCCAAGAACTGTATTGACTGTTGGTAAAATAGTGTTGATTGTTAATGCTGGTCGACCCTGATCGTCAAGCGCTGCTATGTCAGCTTCGTCCCATTGTTCACCCCTATAAAAAGCATCACATTTTTGTGCCATGTCAATGTAATCTTCATGGCCGCTATCGCGTGCTCGTGTGTAACAATCCCATTGGCGTTTTGCAATGGTTAAAGATTCAGCTTCACTTAGCTTCTTTTTTTTACTTTTGTATTCTGCCATTAAGCGCTCATTGATGATTTACGTTTGCCATCTTTTACTAAATGTTTTAATCCATCTCTCCACGACGGAACATGCTCAGGTCTTTCATAAAACGTTGCAAATTCTGTCATCATTAAACCAATCCACGCCAAGGCATCTACCTGGTCGTCATGTGTACCATTTGGGAAACGTAATAGTTCTGCAACCATAGATCCAGTCCAAACAGCATCTTGTGGAAAGTATACCATACCTTGTTGCATTCTACCCTGGATTGCCCGTGCACGTAACTCCTTATCTCGCCTACCAACTTTTAAGTCTTTAAAGTAGGCTTCAGATAGGCCCCGTTCCCTTGTTCTTTTTTCTAAAAACGGCCCCAGGGCCATCTCAATATGACCTCTTTCTATTCCCACTATACCCGGACGCCATAGTTCGTACAAGTCTAAAATTTGTTCTACTAATTCAAAGCCATCGTACTTACCGCGAACGACGTCAACAACAAATAAATTATCGTATTCATCGACACCGACAACAATACCAACTGAGTAATCGTTCCGGTCACGCTGTCCGATCGCAAGATCCCACGCGCAGTAGTAACGAAGTTTTGAAGTATCAATCTCATTGAAGTCATAATATGCGATCATGTCGCGGTTAAAGTAATCGCCTTCGTCAGATACTGGATTCTGTTGGTATAGAGCAGACCAATCGCGCGGGCCGATGGCTTTCTTTATCTGCTCGAGAGCGTCTACATTATATCTCTCTGGGTGTAAACTTTCACCTGTTTTCCTAAAACTTTCGTCTTCTTCTGCAATGGCTGGGTAGCGAATGACTTCCCATTCGTCTGCACCTTCTTCTGCTTGGGTCAACAAGCGACCAGCCAGGTCGTCGTCGTGCCAACGCGTAAGAATTACAAGTATGCCTCCACCTGGGGATAACCTTGTATAAGCTGTGGATGTATACCAATCCCAGGTCGCATCTCGGTTGTTATCGGATTCTGCATCTTCCCTGTTTTTTACTGGATCATCGATCACCATTACGTGCGCACCTTTACCAGTAATACCACCACCAACACCCGCTGCAACATAACCGCCGCCTTGAGTCGTTTGCCATGATTCTACTGACTGAGAATCTTTATCCAGTCTAGATTTTTCAAACACATTTTTGTATACTGGTTCTCTAAGCAGTTGACGTACTTTTCGTGAAAAGTTCATAGCCAAAGAGCCTGAATAAGAACAACTTATAAACTCATGCTCGGGATGCCGGCCCAAGTGCCAGGCAGGGAAAGCAATACTAGCTAACGTAGATTTACCATGTCGAGGCGGCATAAAGAGCATCAGTCTCGGTGATTCTTTATTCGCAACCTGTTCGCTAAATTTCTCTAGTCGTTGACAAATATCTTTGTGTACCCAACCTGCTTGATAGTCTGTATTAAATCGTTCAACAAATGGGAGTAATCTTTTACGTGCTAAGACTCTTTTCGCTAATTCTTGTTCTGCTTTTGCTTGAGCAGAAAGTTCTGCTTTTTTTGACTTCTGATCAGTCAGTTTTTGGGGCTCGGGTATTGCTTCAACTTCGTCAGCTCGACAATATACGCAAATTTCGTCAATAAGAACTAAGTTCTCCGGGTAGAGCCCGCGACATCTTTTACATTCAGTCTTCGTTACTTCCATCTGGCTCCAAGTAGTTCGTATCATTACCGGCAAGTTTTAAAAGTTGCGCATCAGTTAATTTTTCTAGCTGTTCTACTTTCTCTACATTTATATTAATCATGGTCGCTTGTTCAGGAATGTGTAGACCGTGGAGCTTGCACAACGAATCAACAACGTTCTTTTCTTCCGTCGAGTTAGCTGCTTTTGAATGAGCTTCTAAGTACATGCCAGTTGCTGTGTTCTTATCGAACTTTACCTCTTCGCGCATTTGGTTACGTAGATAGGTTAGAGCTTTTTGCATTTTAGGAGTTTTGAATATTTGGTAAACACGGTCCATGTCCTTGTACCCCGCAGCACGTCCGGCGGCTGCTTTGCTCATTCCCCGTAGATGAAACAAAACCAGCCGCTCTTCTTGAACCGAAAGCTCGTTAAGTTGTAAACCGGCATAAGGCAGGTGAGATTGTAACTCAGTTCTATCTTGTTCGGTCATGTCTGTGGGTCTATCTTCGTCTAGTAATCGCATGCTGAAAGATTATATTAAAAATTTTCCTTGTGTGTAACTATATTTTTACACCACCAATATAATTCATCTTCTGTCATTGTATGCTTAATTAAGTTAACACGCCAACAAACGAGTTGAATGTTAGTTATCATGTATTCGATGTTGGGGTCAATTCTGTCAATTGAAACATTAGTATTGCGTTTTTCTCCACCCTTGTGCCACGTCATGATGATCCCGGACAACGCACAACGGCCGTCTTGTTTGTCCCATAAATCATTAAGTTGTTCTGGAGTTATTTCAAATAACATGCCTTCTTCCTTTTCTCTTGAGTACTTAAGTTGATTCCATAAATTTTTTAAATATTTATATGGGCTTGAACTTTTGGCAATGTTAGTAAGAGACAAAGCACAAGCTCTACACACTCTTCGGTGAGACTCGAAGTCTTTTTTAGGTAGACTCTTTTCACACCTATCACATATTTTATTTGCCATAATTTTTTTGTGAAAATTTTTTAGTAAAAAAACTATACCATATCACGTTCTCCTCTTCTCCTAGTTGTGCATTCAAAGAGGTTATCCCCCGATCCCGATTTCTACATCCAGCGTTTAACTTTTAGAGCTTTGGAACCTTGTCTCAGAAAATTCAGCTCCTCCAGGGTCGGACCTGATCTCTATCTCTTTATGATTTATATAGATTAGAAACTTAATTCTTCTCTATCTTTAGCTCATCGAGCAGGAGACATTATGTCTGAATCAAAACAAGGTCGACACCCTGACCTAAAACTGGGGCTTAAGCAACATACTCTTAACGGCTGGCAACCAGCTCCGGAGTATCTCAGCGTTAGCATTTACTTCAACGATGATGACCCAGCGTTCTTCGCTAAACTATCATCAATGGTAGAGACTGGCGGTATATCGCTAAGCGGGGACATCCATCCTCAAGTGAAACTCGTAGAATATTCTCAAGAGTATACAAACTGCTTTAACGGCAAAACTCAAAAGAATGACGCAACGCGTAGAGCCTTTGCACCCAACGAATTAGTTGGCTATGTCAAAGTTCCTGAGAAAAAGGAATCTTCAACATCTGCTAATGAGCAGAAAGCGATGGAGTTCAAATGAGCAGATTAGATAACCCTTCATTCCTCAAGCTAGCTCGTGACGCTTGGGGATTAACCACCAAAACAGTTAGCCTTACTATCATCGGTACTGGCAAACTGATCGGCGGTGCTCATACAGCTGTTGATAAATTAACCACTCTTACCAAAGAAGGTTATAAATCACAGCGTACGTTACCTGCAGAGTCTAAATCGCAAGATATTGACAATGCTTGAATATAAACCTTGGGGGGCTTCGGTCCCCCACGCTATTGGAGATACTACTATCACTTATATGTATGATGTATATTCATATAACTACTACTGCGGAAGACAGCGAGTTGTCGCTAGCTACCGAACATTAGAACTAGCCTTAGATAAAATCAATAGGCTTAAGCAACAGGGGAGACATCCCCATTACAAGCGGAGAATATTATGCTCTACACATTAGCATGTATCGCCTTATCCATGATGATCATTTCATGGACAGTTTCAGTTATCGCCCTGATAGCTGGCATCTATTTTTTCACCAAAGCTTAATCAAGCATTCACATCGTATGGGGGGAATCCCCCCATACCCCCCTTAAAGCAAATGTCGACGCAAAGCGTCGGCTTTTTTTATTGAATGCTTCGTTCAACGTGTGCCCTACTACTATCATCACGTAGTGATGTGGACGGTGCTTGCACCACGGTGAGAAAATGTTCCACATGTTCCACGCAAAAATCACCTTGTGGAACAAGTATGTGGAACACAGTTTCAGTTGCAACCATGCGCGTTCAACGTGTGCTAGCACTGAAATGTTCCAATGTTCCGTCAAAAACAGAACTTGCGTAAGACTGACCGTCGACCGTTGTTCGTTGTTATTGATATTTTGTTAACCAAAAAGTACTGGAACACATGGAACATTCCTCAAATATCCTGTAACCAAGCACCTTTCGCGTGTTCCACGAGGCCTATTTTACGTGGAACATTGTGGAACACGTGGAACATTCGTTTCAAGACAGAAACCACTGGGCTTCGGTCTGGCTTCTTGGTTCTTTTAGCTCTGTTAAATAACCAGCTTTCTCTTAAACCCAAGCTTGGGTGGTTTCTGATCTCTATCTCTTTATGATCTTAATTTTTTATCCAGGAGAATATATGACTAATTATTACAACAAACTTAGTTTACACGACAAAATGGCCGTTTTTCGTAGCCCAATGGAACAAAACGAACACTGTCCAGTATGCGACAAACATGTTCCTGATGTTCGATTCAAAGGCACAGTGAATGAGTTAAAGCAAGTAAATGACGATGCATGGATTTTGGCTGATGGCTCAGTCGCATGTGAAGACGGCCACGGCGGATTGATGGTCGAGATATGCATAGATTGTTTGCGTCGAAGTAAGTTTTTATTCCAATAACCAAGCTTTGATTTAAGGCTTCATTAAGTATTTGTTACTACCTAGTTTCAAATTAGCTTTAAATCATTTAACCGCATAAGCTCCACTACTTGGGGCTTGTGCATTTTACTAACCATTCTAATAAATATAGGAGTTTATATGAATGAAATAACTATTGATGAATCTATTCGTCAACAAGCTAATAACTACAGCTTTATACCTGAGACTATCTCAAGTTTAAAACTACTAGTTATTAATCGTAATCCTACTAGTAAATCAAACCTAGTAGATAATATTAATTACTCTCACGCCACAGGAGGTCAATATGAGTAAAAGAACTAATGAAACTTTCGTCGATCCAGACGATATCGGTGAGGCTTCACCAATGGAGTACAAAACGGAGTCTACTTTAGACGACGCTTCTCCTGATACCAATGGTGATCCAGTAGGTTCTGAAGAAAGAGCTAAACAGGATCCAGTTAAAATGCCTTTATGGTATTTTGACAAGTATGATCTTGATGGCAATGGTAAGCCTATCCCAAGCATTGCACATGTAAATGCTATTATGGATATGCTTCCTAATAAGATTGATACTGCACCATTCTTTGGTAATGATAAAACAGCAGGTGCAAAGCTTGCTAAAGAATATGACGCTGATGTCAAAGCATTAGTTGATGCGTATCGACCATTGCTTGCGTATGAGGCTGGTGACACTGGCTTCAACTTCATGATGTTTGCAAATGCTACTTGGGGTAAGTATCTTACTGCTCTTGTAGAATTTGGTAACGATGTATCTAGATTCAGTGATCAGGAAATGCCTGACTGGTTAGTTACGCGTGAAGACAATGCATTTGGCATGGGCCGTAAAGCTAGACTAGTTAGAGATGTCCTTGCGATATTAGCTGATGAATTCAAGCTTAAGAATGCTGTCATTACACCAACCAATGTTAGATCTGCAGTGCAACGTCATCTGCAAGGTTTAGCTACTTGGACTTTCAACAAGCACGCTGATTCTAGCGCTAGAGTATCTGGCAAGCTAAATGAAGCTAATGCAGAGTATGTCCAAGGTACATTGGCTTCTATGTAATAATATAGTGGTGGTTGAACGAATCAGAAAGTTCTGCACCACTATTAATGGGATATAAAGGGCTAGGCCTAAACCGATGACCCCTTTATGTCGCCCGTTGTCCGTGAATCGTTAACCACGTGAAGGTTGCTGACCTAACAGCCATGCAGGAATGAAAAGTCCTGCACTTTCTACCCTAGTTAACAACGCTCCCCTGTGCTAGGCAAGAAATAAAAATAACAGGGGGGCATTTAATTTCTATAGGAGGAAATTATGGACATTACGTCAAAATATTACTCAGTCAAAGACAGAGTCAAAAATATACTTATATCTAAAACTGACGCTTTATCTAAAAAAATAGAGTATGTAAACGAACGCTTTAGCGTGGTTTTACGCAGTAATAGAAGACTAAAAGAAGATTTAGATTACGAAGTTAATCGAGTTGATATTTTAGTTCATGAGTTATCTCATTTAAAAGACAACTTTCAACGTCTAATTGGTGAAAACAATTTGCGTCAAACTAATCAAATTAATGAGGCTGAAATACCACGCTCTAATTTGCATGACGCTCATGCAATCATTAATCGTCTAAAAGGAGATATTGATACTGAGTTTTATAACTATTACGACACTATGACTACTCCAGAAGAACGTAGGTTGTATCATGCTATGCTTTCAGGTGTTAAATCTGCTTGTAATAATCTAGACACTGAGATTGGTGAAATAAAAAGTGGCAGGCAAGATCAACTTAAAGATCTTGATGACGGTTGGTATGAATCAAGAGACGCTTAATTTCTTCTCCCTGGAGAAAACGGTTGGTAGTTATCCGCAAAACTACCATATTTTTTTGCAAATAAATAGGAGTTGTGCATGAATGAAGTTAAATATTGTTTTGTTATTGATCCCCAAAAAGAAGAAATCAGAGTTGTAGATCTGCCTGGCGACAAGCTAGAGCTAGCTACTATTTATGATTTATTGGAGTGTGCTACTTTTGATGTGCACCCATTAACTGCAGATACTGATTTGTTTATTGATGACGACGGATTGCTCGTTGAGGAACAACGATTCTTTAGTATTGACAACAAAGTATTTGCCGGCAACGGTTTGATCGTTGGCGCTGTTAACGAAGAGGGACATTCAACCACCCCTACCTACCCAGATGATTTCCTACCTGTAACTTGGATGCCTAAAAGCTACCAAATGGAGATAACTGCGGATGATTTAAATATTGAAATCAGGAGATCAGATGACACAACATACCAAGAAGCTTGAACAACGAAAAAAGGAAATCGAACAAGAAAAAGCTAACAACACAATTGTTCAATGGGAATACCAAAAGGGTGGGGGGTTACATTTTAGAAAGGTAACCTACGCCAGCGGTAGAGTTGAGACTATTGAGTTTGGAAAAGAAAAGTAATTGACCGGGCGGTCGCAAGAGCTCACAAACTAGAACAGACATTGCAGCGATTCTATATTAAGCCCCCGATATTACTTTTTTAGGCAAAGGGTTATTTATTTCCCTTCATGTACCTTTGAAGTGCAGGTATTGCCAAAAGCACTTCACTATACAAAATTCCTCGCGGGATAGGGGGTTACACCAAAATAGGAATGACTAGCGTGTGTAATCAAATAGTCTAGCTGGTTAGCTAAGCAATCAATGGCCAGAATGCACATTGTTCCCCCGCTTTTTAACACACAGGAGGTGTGCTCATGGAAATAGCTAATATACACATACAAGTATCTGTTAATGCAGAAGAAGTTGCGTGCAGAGAAGATGACTTTACAATTTTAAGTCAGGTTACTCAATATTGTTTAGCTTGGAAAAATGATGTGCTTGAAGAAAAAGATCTTGAAGCTCAACTTGTGCATGTTATTCGTACTTACAGAGAGCACAATCAATTATCCAATCAAGTTCCACTACTAATAGGAGTATGGTTTGAAACTCCATTTCCAGAACCTCAAATTGAATGGGAACCATTATTAAACACACAACCTGATTTACGAGTCATACAAGGAGGTAAAGATGACTGAACAAATTAAATGGCGTGCTACTTTAAACTACAAAAATCAACAAATAACTGTAGAGTTTCAAGCACCACGCTATGACAAAAACATAAACTACTCACACCTAGCGCGAGTAGTATTTGTACGCATGCTTAGAGACTATGCATCGCCTTTAAAAATAACCAATGTTGAGCCTGTTGAAAGATAGGCTTACTCAAATCTATAGGAGGATTTATGAACAACATTAACCCAAACGATCTCAAATCAGAGATTAAAGATAACATCCGTACAGGACTTAACACCATGATATGGGGTGGGCCAGGTATCGGTAAGTCAGACATACCACAACAAGTGGCTGATGACTTAGATATACCATTGCTTGACTTTCGTGCTAACTTATTCGACCCAGTCGATGTGCGTGGCATACCTCACATTATGCAAGAACAAGAAACAGGGAAGCGTTTTACACGTTGGGCAGTGCCTGATGTGTTTCCTATTGCATCACGTGATGGCGAAACGGGAATTCTCTTCATCGACGAATTGCCTACTGCACCACCAGCTACGCAGAACGCTTTCCTGCAACTCTTGTTAACTCGACAAATTGGCGACTATGAAATGCCAGTTGGCTGGTCAATCGTTGCCGCAGGTAACAGGTTAACTGACTCAGCTGCTGTCTTTCAAATGCCAACACCAGTACGTAATCGTTTATTGCATTACGAACTCGAAGCAAGCATTGATGACTGGGTTGAGTGGGCTTTCAAAAATGGTATTAACTCAGAAGTTATTGGCTTTTTGCGTTACAGACCTGGCTTACTTAACAGTTTCAAAGCTGACGAGTATGCATTCCCAACACCACGTTCGTGGGCATTCGTTGACAAAAAGCTATCCAATCGACCGTCGACCGCCAACGACGATACATTGTTCTTTGGTGTCGCAGCGACAGTCGGCGACGGCCCAGCTGGCGAGTTTGTTGCTTACAAACAAATAGCTGACAAGCTACAAGATGTCGACGAACTTATCAAAGACCCTGGTAAATACAAAAAAGATGACAACCCAGCTGTCTTGTATGCACTTTCAACATCTATCGCCACCCGAGCGAGTGATGACACTCTCGAAAATATTATCAAAGTATGCAACAAACTCCCATCAGAGTTTCAAGTAATACTAATGAAAGGTATTTTTGCAATCAACAAAGACTTTATTAAGAATCAGTTTTGTACTAAATGGATTCAAGATAATCACGGCTTATTATCATAGGAGGTAAACATGAGCACAGTAAGAATGTCGGATCAACTACAACGTGATATTGCAAGAGAAGCAATAAACACTTACGACAAAGCAAACCCAGAACGAGAAATTCCTTCTGATATGGGTAACAAAATGTATGACAAGTATCTAAAACAAAAGCATGAGAACATGCAAACGTTTTTACTTTCTGAAGAAAATGTATCAGTTATAGATCCTGCTTATGCAAAAATTAAATCTATATCTTCAATGCGTTTACGAATTGCATACAGTGATATTGAAGAACAAACTGATTATGAAGGCAACGCTACAATGGAAATTGTTGACCAACATATGGACTTTAATTTAGATCTATCTAACAGGGAAGTTATGACTTTGTTATCTAAAAATCCCGATGGTTACAATGATCATGTAACGGTTGGACTTAAAATAGATATTACTGGTAACAATGAAGACGACAACCCATCTAGAGAATATGTTGATCTTAGTTGTCCTTTAGTTGCTGAGTTAGTTTCCGTCCGAGAATACAACGATAAAATATATACAGGCGGTAGGCAGTACAAACAAAAAGTACAAGAAACCATTGCGTCTTTTACAACTTTAAACCAAGCACTTAAAGCTTGGCCTGCACTTAAAGATTTTGTATCTCAATCTAAATTAGACAAAGTCTACGAAAAAGTAGAACGCAAAGCTAAGCAACAACAACAGCGAGAAGCTATTGAAGTGCAAGAGCAAGAACTTAACTCAGTTATTTTAACTGCATCATTACTAGGAGACTAATTATGTTAGAAATAGGCCCACCTAAATACAACCAAGGCGATTATGTACGTATATATTTTGGCTCTGGTCATTGCAAAGCTATGATCAACAAAGTCAAACGTAATCGTAGACATGACAAAGATATGCGAGAAGGAAATGTGTCTCAATATTATGCAAGACATAATCCCAGCGGTTGGTTTTATCAAGTAGCTAAACATTATGGTACTGGTATGGAAGATGTACCAGATTTACGTAACGCTCACTGGTCTAGAAACTTAAAACTAGACATCAGTGAATGTGAAATTTATAAACTTATACCTGCTGATAAAGATTTTAAACTTGAACATCTTAATCAAGGTATGACTGCTGAAACTGAACAATTAGTAATAAGTAATTAGGAGTAACTTATGAGTCAAAATTTTACAAATGCACGCACACAACTTGTGCTCAACCAGCCATTCTTTGGCACCCTTTGTCTTCGCCTCAAACCCGTTGAACGTGATGACATGGATACGGGTGCCACAGATGGTGTGCATCTTTTCTATAATCCCAAATGGTTTGACAAATTGCAACCCTTAGAACGTATTGGTTTTCTTGCACACGAAGTTATGCATGTTGTGCTTATGCACATATTTCGTAGAGAAGAACGTCAACCACAGAAGTGGAACGTTGCATGCGACTATGCAGAAAATTACTTACTCAAACAAGCTAACTTTATATTACCTAAAGGTGCCTTGCTTGATGAGCAATACGACGACATGAATGCCGAAGAAATATACAACTTACTTCCTGAACCCGACGGTGGCTGGGAATCGTTGGCCGCTGACTTCGGTAATTGTGGCGCTGTGCTTGATCATCCTGGCACTGACGACGGTAGCATTGGTAAAGCTAAAGCAGAACTTACTGTTGCAATTAATCAAGCAGCAGAAAGTGCACGCAAAGCTGGCAAGCTACCTGGCTCACTAGAATCTATACTTGATGAAATTAAAGAGCCTAAAGTGTGTTGGAAACAAGTACTTGCTAGGTTCTTGCGTTCTAACAACACAGACGACTTTAGTTGGCAAAAACCAAACCGTCGTTTCATTGGCCAAGGCTTGTATCTACCTTCTATGTACAACCCATCAATTGATGAAATTGCAGTTGTATCTGACACATCAGGTTCTAGAACTGACGAAGAACTAAACCAAGATCTTGCAGAAATCTCTTCTATTATTCTTGATACTAATCCTACTAAAGTTCACTTTCTAGAAGTTGACACTGAAGTACAAAATTATACTGAATACACACGCGAGTCTCTTCCTCTTAAAACTACTATGGTAGGCAGGGGTGGAACTTGTTTCTCACCCGGTATTGAATACATAAACGAAAATTATCCAAATGTTAATGCTTTGATCTATCTTACAGATCTTGAATCTAACGATTTTGGAGAACAACCAAATTATCCGGTTTTGTGGATAACAACTCATGAAGGAGAAGCCCCTTATGGCGAAATCATCAAAATTTGAACAGAACTTTAAAGATTATGGAATTTCTGTTCTGACTGGCGGTGTTGTGCTGCTTGCTTTACTAGCTATTGCAAGTACTACTCACTATTTTATTACCCTAACTTCTATTGCATTTTTGCTTGGAGTTAGTATTTACACTATTTGGAGAAACATATGAATAGTCTTGTAACAAGTGTAACCACAGCTTTGTGGATACTTATCGAAATCATTCAATTTGCCTATATGGCATACATGACATGGAGGTCTAGAAATGCTAACAATAGGCATAGTCAGCGCGTTAGGGCTGCTTTTACTTACGCTTAAAGCAGGCGGACGTAAAACAATAGGTAATGACATTTTTGTCGACGTACTAATTACCCTCACCTTAATGGTGTGTTTTTACGGTACATTTAGTGGCATGGCTGCTGCTATGGTAGGTGGTTTGACAGCATCTGTTGTGTTATTTGTTATGAAAAAAACAATGGTGCACGAAAAATTAACATTTGTTAAACAACCACGTAAATTTTATAAATTGGACTTTTCTACTCCTAAACCTACATGGGTAAAAGTCCAGCCAGATTGGAGGAAATAATTATGGCAAGTGTAAGAATGAGTGGTGAATTGCGAGACAAAATTTTTAAGAATTTTGAACAGCAACTTTATAAAGTGTACGAAAACAATAGTGGTCTGCAAGACTATCTTAAATCTATTTTAGAATCTTTTTATTCAGTTGAAGAACGTCAACTAATGAAAGATTATTTAGAAGTGCATGAACGTTTATTTAGAATGAAGAACCCTAAGAAAAATCATGAAAAGTTTTCGCCTAAAAAGTATTTTGGTACTGTTTATGGTAATCGAAACTCAGATTTTAATTGGGTAAGAGAAGTTCATTTTATTATTAATCCAAATCGTCCAGCTACAGAATCATTAACTTTTATGGTAGGTGACGATTGGCATGAAGAATATACTAATGAATATAATGACAAACTAACACCACCAAGTAAGAATTATGTAACTGGTGATTATTGTTTAACATTAAAGTTAGAAGAACCTATTCAACTTATACAAAAACATGATTCTTCTCAAATATGGGCTGCTGAAGGCAGAGTAAGTTCTTTTACAAACCCTATAATTATTTCATCTGATGTAGATGTAGATAATATAGAAAAATTTGCTGAAGGCACCATAAAAATTAATGAGTCTAAAACTCAAATAAAACATTTGTTAGACAGTTGTACAACTCTTAAACGTTTTTTAGATACGTGGCCTGCAGGTAAAGATTCTGTACCACAAGAATATCTAGATAAAATGTTTAAAACAGTTACACCAACTACACCTTCTACTTTACCTAAGTTTGATCCTAATTCTATTTTACCTAATGAAGTTAAAGAGCAAATGAACAGTACTGTATTAACTAGTAAATTGATGGAGAACTAACTATGGGAGCTATGAAACGTTGGATGCATGATGTTCATGACGATTGCTTATCTACAGGTGTTCGTAACACTGCTAAAAAGTATGACATCTCTGCTGATGATGTTAAAACTGCAACCATGAACCATGTTCAATGGAAAAAAAGTTGGTCTGAGTTTGTTATAGAAAATGATATAAAACAAACAATGGCTAATGCAAATGAAGCAGCAAAAAAAAGGGGCCTATAAAGACCCCTTTAAGATTTGCTTAACTTACGATACGTAAATCCACATTTCTAATGTGCCAGTTGCAACATCGCCTGCAGGTGCTACTTGACAAGTAATGTCAATAGTATCATCTGAAGAATAAACGATAGGTGCAAGGTTTGCATCTTCATGGTCAATACCACCGGCTTGGCCAATTGTAGAACCATCAATAAATCTATCTGAATCTGAACCATCACCGACGTCAAGTACTAAACCTGAGCCTGTGTCTAAATCAGAAGATTTGATTTTGATGTCATGTAAAGTTTCACCAGCAAAGATATCTACCATTTGGTATACATCAGCAGCATTTGGTGCAGCAGTTACATTAAACTTAGCGTATCTTACGCCAATCGCACCACTAGGAAATGGTTTGAATGACTGGTTACCTGAAACAGGATCACTTGTAAAAGTTGCCATATTTTCACCTTTATTGTTATATAACACTTAATTGTGTCATACTTAAAAAACATAAAGCATTCAGGATGAATGTCAACTGTAAATTATGGATAATCGAGTCTACGTAAAACGTAATCCCTTAGCCTATTATCGGTACAACACTCCTGAACATCTTCCCTATATACAGTGGAGGTTGGTCAGCAAAGGTGTTGCTTACAATATGGTCCACAGTAAACAAGTTGGATGGGAGCGTGCAAAGAAGGGGGAGTATGAGGACTGGTGTGTTCGCATGGAAAAATTAAGAAAGGAAAACTTATGAATTTATTATACTTAGACTTTGAAACTTACTACGACGTACAATTGTCCCTGACTAAAATGACAACTGTACAATACGTTAACCACCCTGATTTTAAAATATGGGGAGTAGGTTTAAAATTTAATGAGGGAGATACAGAGTGGTTTGGAGAAGACCAATACCAAGATGCCCTTGAACAAATACCCTGGGAAGAAACCGCAGTTGTATGTCACAACACTTTGTTTGATGCTTACATACTTACACAATATCTGGGCTTTTACCCAGCGTACTATTACGACACCGCCTCTTTAAGTCGGGGCGTGTATCCAAATCAATCTGCACGACTAAAAGATGTAGCTGTTCGTTGTTTTCCAAACGATGAAAGCTTACGTAAAGGAGAAGAACTTGTTAATGCCAAAGGCATACGAGACTTAGATCCTGAGCTTGATGCACAAATTGGTGGCTATTGTATTCAAGATGTAGATATAACTTATCAGATATATCACAAAATGATGAAAGGTTATCCACAAACTGAGTTAGATATTATTGATATGACTGTGCGTATGTTTGTAGAACCCAAACTTATTTTAGATAAAGAAATGCTTATTGCACACAAAGAAAAAATTAAACAAGAAACAGCACAAGCAATTGAAGATTCTGGTACAACCCGCGAAATTATGGCTTCGCAACAAAAGTTTGCACACTATTTAGAAGAACTTGGCATCACTGTACCAACAAAAAAAAGTCCTACAACAGGCCAACAAATTCCTGCGTTTAGTAAAACTGACTCTGCATATATACAAATGCAAAACATGTACCCTCAATACAAACATCTTTGGGACGGTAGAGAAGCAGTAAAATCACGTATTGAAGAAACTCGCGCACAAAGATTCTTAGAAAGCACTAACCCCGATGGCACTTTTTCTGTGCCTTTGCGTTATTACGCAGCACACACTGGCCGTTTCGGTGGTACAGAAAGTATTAATTTACAAAACTTACCCAGAGGATCTGCATTACGTACAGCAGTTATGGCTCCTGAAGGACAACAACTGTATGTTGTAGATTTATCAAACATTGAGGCACGCATGCTTGCGTGGTTAGCTAAAGAAGCTGACTTACTTGATGCATTTGCAGCTGGGCGTGACGTATACAGTGAGTTTGCATCTCAGATATATGGTAGGCCTGTAACAAAAGCTGATAAATTAGAACGTTACGTAGGTAAGACAGCTATTTTAGGATTGGGTTATGGCATGGGCCCTGATAAATTTAGAGATACTCTTAAAAATGGATCACCATCTGTTGATGTGGGAGAAAGTACAGCTATATCAATTGTTGCTCAGTACCGTGCTATGTACCCAAATATCCCCAGGCTTTGGAATGCATGCAAACAAGCATTATTTACAATGCGTCACACAGGTAACCCAGAAGGGCGACCGTATGGACCCCTGATTATTAAACCAGGTTGCATACAATTACCCAATGACATGTTTTTAAAATATCCAGAATTAGATTTTGTTGATGGTAACTTTATGTACAACTCAGGAAAAACAATGATAAAAACGTACGGTGCACGACTAACAGAAAACATCGTACAAGCTCTGGCCCGAATTGTTATTGTAGACCAAATGTTAGATGTACAATCTTTACCTGAAGTACAAGTTGTTTTACAAGTACACGATGAAATTATATCAATTGGTTCTAATATTGATTGCGACAAGACACTAGATAAAATACTAGCTATAATGAAAACACCTCCTTCTTGGTGTTCAGATTTACCACTAGATGCTGAAGGGGGCTACAGCCAACGATATGACAAATGAGCAATCTAGTACTAACAAGACGTAAACATGACTCAATAGTTTTACACCAGGATGGTGAAGAATTATGTGTTATTACTATTACTGCATTAGGTCCTAAACAAGTTAAGTTAGGTTTTAATGCAAATGAATCTGTTAAAATAGATAGACAAGAAATATACGAAGCTAAACAAGCTAACAATTAATCGGAGAATTATATGGAATTAGTTTTCTTAAAAGCAAAGCAACGCCTTGCAAAAGAAATATCAAACAAAGGTACTACACCTTACCCACTTACTAAAAACTTTACATCTGAGCATGTACAAATATCTAAAACTAAAAAAGGTTTACACACTTTATTAAAAACTTTACAAACCCAAGCAGCATCTGGTGCTTGTTTGCACAAAGGTTTGTTAAAACGCTCACTTGAAAACGAATCACGAGCTATGATGGCTGACCGTGTAGCGTCAACAGAGTTATTAGTTCTTGATATAGATGGTATACAAATGCCAGGCAGCCTGACAGATGTACGCACAGTAGCAGAAAAAATAATTGCACAACTACCAGAGTGTTTTCAAGATGTAAGTTACATAGCCCAAGCAAGTGCATCTTTAGGATTTAAAAAAGATAAAGTATCTATGCACTTCTTCTTTTTATTAGATCAACCCACCCAACCTAAGATATTAAAAGAATGGTTTAAATTATTAAATTATGAAACAGACATTTTGTCATCTCAGTTGTCTTTGTCTGCAAATGGACAAAGCTTATCTTACAAGTTAGATCCTAGTGTTGCTGAAAATTCTAAAATAATTTATATAGCACCACCTACTTTTAAAGATGACATACAAGATCCCATCTCATCAGATAGGTTTGTACTAGTCGAACGTGGTTCGGTAACCATAGATCCTAGACCCTTGTTAGTTCATGTTAACCCAGAACGCGTACATAACTTAGGCGTTCAGGTTAAAGATGGACTACGTAAAAAACTTAACTTACCTAAAAAAACAAGCAAACTAAGCACTGTAAGCATTGGGGGAGAGGCACAAGAAGTGTTACAAAACCCAGACAAAATGACTATTGAAATATCAAGAGTTAATGAACCCTATGTTAACTGTAATGTTAACGGAGGCGACAGCAACGGCTACTACTTTGTATTAACTAACCCTCATTATATGTACAACTTTAAAGGCGAACCTGTATGGGAAATACAAAAAGCCGACCCAGATTTTTATCGAAATATATTTGAAATTTTTGCAGATAAAATTGATAAAGATAAAAAAATAAAACCAGTCGCATTACGTGACTTCTACACTGACACTTACTATAACGGAATATACGATGAAACAACCCAACAATTTACCAACGACTACCCCCTCACGCCCACCAATAAGCAGTCTATTGATGACTTTATGCGCTCTCATAATCGCCCTTCCTTGGATTACGTTCCTGATGCTAGGGTCGTATTTGATCCAAGCAATAACAAAGGTATTGAGTTAGACGAAGCCCCCTACTATGTAAACTTGTATAGAAAAACTGAATACATGTTAAAGCAAGAAGAGCATGTATCTGAGTTAACTTACGGTGGAGCTGAAAAATTACACACAATAACACCGCACATAGCGCAGCTTTTAATGCATGTATTAGGTAATGGTAAAACTGAGTTTGAACACTTTATTAATTGGTTAGCTTATATTTATCAAAACAAAAACAAAGCTATGACTGCTTGGATCTTTACAGGCGTACCTGGGACTGGCAAGGGCTTGTTTGTACACAAAGTACTTAAACCTTTGTTTGGTGAACAACAAGCACCTATGCGAGCATTAGAAAATATAGAAGAACAATTTAATTTGTACATGCGCACAGCGCTCTTTTTAATTGTAGATGAATTTAGAATGGGAGATGCAGGTAGTATAGGTAAAATGGCTGACAAACTTAAACACCAAATTACTGAACCCAACCTAACTATTCGTGCAATGCGTTCTAATCAAATAGAACTACCCAGTTTTTGCAACTTCTTGTTCTTAACTAATAGAGCAGATGCAGTCAAAATAGAAGAGGGCGATAGGCGTTACAACGTAGCCCCACGCCAGGAAGTAAAGTTAGAAAATGCTAACGTAGATCTTATTAACAATATGGGTAAACTTGAACAAGAACTTTATATATTTGCTGGTGTGTTAAACAAGTTTCAAGTGGACCAGCGTATGGCTCATACAGCTTTAGAAAACGAAGCTAAAATACAAATGAAAAATATTTCTATGTCGGTACTTGAAGAGTTTGCAGCCGCAGTACGACAACGCAACCTTGAATATTTTACAGAAGTATTAGATATACCTCTTACAAATACTTTTGATGCTGGAGGTATTAGTACAGCACAAAGATATCTTAAGTATTGGATAGCAGAAGTAGGTAATGAAATAATCATACCTATGTCTCAGTTTAAATTAGTGTATGACATACTTACTGACAGTCGTAACAAATTATCTACAAGAGACTTTACAAAAGCTATGTCTAGGTTAAATATTAAAACTTCTAGAAAACGTGTAAGTGCAGATAAAAATGCCTCTATACCTAGAGGGGTTGTATTAACCTGGAAATTAGACGACAATATTCGTAATTCTTTAATTAAAGAACATTTTGAAGATAGAGATAACTTACTACTACAAAAAACTAGCTAGGAAGGCTATATAACAAATGACCGAGCTTGTACAAGACAAGCGCCCAGATCTTATTAATGTAATAGAGACTGAGGCCCCAAAAGAGTTGGGATTAATCCCAGCCTGGTCCTACTCCGCCTTAAAAACTTACGAAACATGCGCTTATCGTTCTTATATAAGTAAAGTTAAACGCATACAAGAAGACTTCGGCCCGGCCGCTGCACGTGGTACTGACATCCACCAGCAAGCTGAAGACTACGTACGTGGAGATCTAAAAGAATTACCTGATACACTTAAAAAATTTCAAAGCCAGTTTGAAGACATGCGTAAGGGTTTTATAAACGCCACAGTAGAACTAGAAGGTGAGTGGGGTTTTACAATTGACTGGGAACCCTGTGGTTGGATGGAAAAAGGTGTATGGGCAAGAGTAAAACTAGATGCTTATGTAGAAGAAACAGAAACATCAGCACGTGTAATAGATTATAAAACAGGCAGACAATACGGTAATGAAATAGCTCATTCACAACAAGCACTTACATATGCTATTGGTAGTTTTCTACGCTACCCAGATTTAGAAATAGCTAAAACAGAAATGTGGTATTTAGATCATGGTACTACTATGGAAAAAACATACACTAGAGATCAAGCTATGATGTTTCTTCCTAAGTTACAAGAGCGAGCAATTGCTATGACAACAGCAACTAAGTTTCCACCTAACCCTTCTAAAAATAGTTGCAGGTGGTGCTCATTTGGTAAAGGAGAAAATCCCTATTGCGAATGGGCTATAAACTAGTATAATAACTAAACTTAACATCCATCCAACTAACACCGGATGTTACAACAGAGGAAAACGAACAATGACTAACGAACAATCTATACCCCTACCCTATGAGCATCAAGCTAATACCACTAACTTTATCCTTAACCACTCTAGATGTCTTATTACATCAGATCCTGGTACAGGTAAAACACGTGCTGTTCTTGACGCCCACGTTAACTTATCAGGTAAAACGCTTGTTCTTGCCCCCCTGTCAATACTAGAAGCAGCATGGGCAGAAGACATACGTAAATTCCAACCTGATATTAATTTCGGAGTTGCATATGCTAAAAACCGCAAAAAGATATTTGAAGACAATTCATTTGACATGGTCATCACTAACTTTGAGGCTGTCAATTTTTTACAAAAAAATCCACATTATGTTAAAAAGTTTTCTACAATCGTTATTGATGAATTTACTGCTTTTAAGAACCAATCAGCACAACGCAGTAAAAATATTAGATCGCTTATCTCACATTTTACTAATAGGATTGCCATGTCTGGTACTCCTAATAGTAATACTATTCTAGATTTATGGCACCCAGTGCTCCTTGTAGATGACGGAGAACATCTAGGGGAGCGCTACTGGGCCTTTCGTAACCAAGTTTGTACACCACGTTTTAATGGCTTTGCTAATGAGTGGATTGACAAACCAGGTATCGAAGAAGCAGTCGCTGCTAAACTAAGCGACATAACTATTCGCTATGCACTAGAAGATTGCATAGACCTTCCAGAAAATATTGTACGAACTGTACGTACAAAGTTGTCCCCAAAAGTACAAGCTATGTATGATATCTTTGTTAAGGAATCTGTTTTGTATACTAACTCTGGCACTATTAACGCAGTACATGCAGGGGCCCGGGTTAAAAAGTTGCTACAACTTGTATCAGGGGGTGTGTACGACGAAGACGGCAACGTTCAATACTTGCATCAAGAACGCTACGATATTGTTATGCAACTAGTTGCATCACGTAAACATTCTATTGTTGCTTTTAATTGGAAACACGAACGCGACGCCCTTATAGAAATAGCAGAAAAACAAAACATTACGTACGAACTTATAGATGGATCAGTACCTGCACACAAACGCAAAGATATTGTAGAACGCTTTCAAGCCGGTCACATACAAGTACTCTTTTGTCATCCACAATCAGCTGGTCATGGACTTACACTTACAAAAGCTACCACAGCTATATGGTGTTCACCTACTTACAATGCTGAACATTTCCAACAGTTTAACAAACGTATATACAGAGCAGGTCAAAAAAGCAAAACAGAAACAATTCTTATTGCTGCACAAAAAACCTGGGAAGAAGATGTATACAAAAAACTAGACAGCAAATTAGGCAAAATGGAAAACTTATTACACATACTAACGGCACTAAACAATGACAAATGATATACCTTTTGAAAAATTACAAGAACTCATGAAAGATGCAATTCTTGATATTTTAAAACGACCATCGGAAGCTATTGCTATTGCATTAGTTTTTACAGTAACTGAGCTAGTACACACCCGTGCTACTAAAGATGAAGAGTTACCAAACACTATGGAAGAACTTATTTCACAAGCCGGCAAGGAGGCTTTAACTTTAACTGATGAGGTATATCTTGCAAAACCACCCTCAGAAACGGAGACCATACACTAATGAATATGGATGAAATGCTAAATGAATTAGCCACAACCCGACAATCTATTGTCGATTTACATGAACAAGAGAAAGTCCTTAAAGCAAAAAAGGATGATCTAGAAACACAGATTGTTATCAGCTTAAAAGATCAAGGAATTGATCGAGTTGGTAATGATGCGTGTACTGTTTCCATTAAACAGGAAATAGTCCCTACAGTACGTAACTGGGACGCGGTGCATGAACACGTACTTGCCACTGGGCAGTTCGAGTTAATGCAAAAACGCATGTCAGCAACAGCCTATAGGGAGCTAATACAAATGGGACATGAAGTCCCAGGCGTAGAAGCAACTGAACTGACCCGAATGAATTTCAGGTCGAAATAATAATATCAACGAAAAACGGAGAAATAACGATGACTGATATTACACTAGTAAGCGATAAAGTGCCGGCGCATGTACAAAAAGGCAGCGGGTTGGGTAATGAAAACATTACTGCAGCTCATTTACAAACTCCCAGAGTTAAGCAATTACAACAGCTTAGCAATGAGGTTGACGAGCAACACAGTGAGCATATTGAAGGAGCCAAAGTTGGTGACTTTATTAACACTGTAACGCGAGAAAACTATGGGCAGTCAATCTATGTGTTAAACATACGATTTACTGAAGAGTTTGTAGCGTGGAAGAAACGTGAGAAAGGTGGAGGATTAGCAGGTAGCTTTGCAAGCAAAGAAGACGCTATTGAATCCCTTAAAACTCAAAATCTTAATCCAGAAGATTATGATATTACTGAGACTCACTCTCACATGTTAATAAGAAAGAATGAAGAGTCAGGAAATCTTGACGTTCCATTCTTATTTGACTGTGCGTCTTCTAAGTTGCGAGTATCCAGAGAATGGAATACTCAAATCGCAGGTCTAAGTGGAGATCGTTTTTCAGCATTATGGAAAATGTCTTCTGTTAGAACAGAAAATAGAACAGGTCAAAAGTTCTATAACATCCAAGTTGAAAAGGTTGGATGGGCAACTGACGACGATTACAACAATGCAAAAACAGTGTTTGAAAGCATTAAGTAATCACTTTACGTACATGGTGCGACATATATTGTCGCATCATGTATACTAATTAAATGCCTGATACAAAACAAAAAGGTTGGTTCTGGGATGACGTAAACAGACGCATGTATCGTTGGCATGATCTACAACTCCTCATGAGAGAGCGAGTATTAAAAGTTGAAAGAAAAGGACTTTATAAACAAAATCCACAAAAAACTTCCTAAAGAAATTTATAAGTGGAAAATCAACGACCCATATCATGGGGGTGTTCCTGACGCATTCTACTCCGGCCCTGGTGGCTTTTGTTTTGTAGAATATAAATATGTGCAATCCTTACCTGACCGTAGTACGTCGAAAGTACCCATCAACCTTTCTCAACAACAACGCCTCTGGATCCAGCGGGCGCACACACATAAATTACCCGCGTACATAGTCCTGGGATATCCAGACGGTGTTTGTATAACAGACAACCCACTAGCAGAATTTTTTTATTTAGATTGCTTTTTAAGGTGTGCCGTGACTTTTGAAGCATATATCGATAGAATAAGCAACATATGTTTAACTATTAAGGAGTAATAGATGGATATGGTAAATCAACCCCCTCACTATAATCAAGGGGGCATAGAATGCATTGATGGAATAGAAGCAAGCATGAGCAAGGAAGCGTTTGCTGGTTACTGTAAAGGCAATGTTATGAAATATTTGTGGCGTTACGAGTATAAGAACAAAGTTGAGGACTTAAAAAAAGCTCAATGGTACTTAGCTAGACTCGTTAAGTCGCAGGAGGAGTAAATGAAAGAGGTAGGAATTTTTACCCAGCATTCAAAAACCCTAGGACGATGTACCAGTGTGGCCGATTGCCCATGCGTTGGCATATGTTCTTGTACTCAATGGGGCGATGATCGATGCAAAGGTTGTGGAAGGACTGCAACTGAAGTTCGAGATTGGAATACTTTTTCTAAAATGGAAAGAAAAATCATAAATCTACGAAATGCGGCAGAAAATTATGGTATTAGGCAGCTACAAAGGGGACCCCGCGTAGAAGGGCCTGAGAAGGCCGCTAGTTAATTATTGGCCTAACGATACCAATTGCATTGACCTACTGGTGATATGCGCACCTGTGGCATCCTGAGCCCACGTTTTTCTAAAAAGCCCTTAAAATTTACCCAGATAGAGGGTTTTTGTTATTTTCTGCTATTTTTTGCTCTAAAGAAGAAATTTCAGCTTTAATTGTAGCTATATCAGTTTTAATTTCAGTTACATCTGGAACTTCTACCCCATCAATTTCTTTTTCTAAAAACTGTACAGACGTTTCTATAGATGCAAAACGTTCTTCAATAGCTTTTTGTGCTTCTTTAGTGTCACCTATGCCACCAATTTTAGCTTCTAAGTTTGTTATACGGTTTACATAGGTAGCTCCTGTGTAACCAAACCCCGCAAGAGTAGAAACAATTCCCACTAAAGCAATTACTTGTGTTGTTTTACTTTGTAACCAATTCATATAGATCTCCTAAAATGTTGGCTGCATTTCTTTTAGTTTAGTAAGGGTATCAATATTAGTACCCGCTAATTGATAAAACGCAGCTGTGTTATCTTGAATAGTATTAGTAGTATAAATGCTTTTGGGTTCATACCAAACTTCTTTCTTTGGCAAACTAACCAACTGATAATTATTAAATCCAGGAACAAAACCCATCACAGCTATAATAGCGTTTTCAGATCCATACTCTCCTGTCTCTTCTTGTTGTGCTTGTACTTCTTCTTGTGCATTTTGTAAGTTCTCTGCAATTATATTTTCTACTGTTGTGTCTGTATCAGAACCAGTGCTAACAGAATTAACTGATATGTTTAGACTGTCTTGATTAGCTACAGTTGCTACTGTTACAACAACTTCAGTAGTAGTAGTTTCTGTTTCAACTGTGCTTGTACTTATAGAAGTATCAGATACAGATGTGCTACTCATATCAAGAACTTGATTAGCTTGAGCTGTAGAGGATGCAAATTGATCTGACATACTAGGAGAACTACTAGTACTAATACCAGAGTTAGATGAGGAGCTGACGGCGTTTCCAGCTGCAGCGCTATTACCCGTAGCATGAACAGACGTGCCTGCAGTTGTACCACTAACACTAGCTTGCGCTGTAGCTAAAGTAGATGAAACAACATTTAAAGCCATCTCTTTACTTATAGAACTTTTTCCTTCCGAAGCCATAATTACTTCTTCTTCTATTTCTTCTATAACTTCTTCTTCAACAAGTTCTTCAATAGGTTCTTCCGCCGGCTCTTCTGCATGCGCAAGTTCTTCTTCCATTGCTGTCTCTTCCTCAAACCACTCCTCCAGTTCTTCAATAAATGTTTCTTGAAACACAAATTCTTCAATCATTAAATCTTCAATAGGTATAAAAACTTCTTCTTCACGTATAAATGGAAGGGGTTCTACAAATTCATCAAGCGGTTGAAACTGTTCAAATATTATATCTTCTTCAAATACGTATTCAGGTTCTTCAAAAATGTCATATTCAGGTTCAAAGATATACTCTTCAAATACCTCTAATTCTTCAAATTCAAAATCGTCATACAAAATGTCATACTCTTCATACCCAAAATCAAACACTTCTTCGTCGTATCCGTAATCAAAGTACTCCTCTTCCTGATAATAACCAATGTCCATTTCTTGTGTATATCCAGGACAAAAAGGCCCATACTGCGAATCAAGGTCACATTGCCAATCGTCGTAGGCATCCCAGTATCCCGTACAACTTGTGTCGTTTAAAGGATTACTACAATCAATATTATTACCGTTGCCCGAACCATACAAAGAACCACCATTTTCTAGCGTTGTATTTATAGCTGTGTTGTTCCAATTGGTATTTACGCAACTAGAACTATTGGTAGTGCCAGTAGAACATTCATCATGGTAGTAATAAGTATAGGAGTTATTTTTGTTAGCTCCTACCTCACCTATAAGAACATCGTGATTAATTATATCTAGTTCACGATAACGTAGATCAAAAGAATTGTTGTTCCAAAGTATTATTTCAAAGCTATTATCTGATGCTCGATTATATTCTCTAAGGTTATACCAACCAAAAATCATTTTGTTGGAGTCCCCGTATGATTTCATACGTGAACCCGAGTCTCTAATTAAATCAGTCCAGAAGGCGTATATGGTATAAGTATGCTGTCCATTGATAGGGTCAGGAGTATAGTCATTACAATAGCTACCACTAGAACCAAAATGGAGACATCCATTAGTTGCCATTCTTGCTTGGCTAAATGTAGACCCATAAAAAGAAAAATTAAAAGAAAGGTCAATTGTAGGAGAAATTCCATCATCAGATACTGAGTAAGCTAGCTCGCCCTCAAAGTTATTTGCATTAGCATTAAGGTCGTAAAGGTCTTGATTATTTTCATAAACATATTGGGCTGATAAATTACTTGTAAGTAATAAACAACATATTATTTTAAAGCAGCGATACATTCTCTTTTCTTTTGAGTAGAAGAGTGCCAGACTTGCTTACATCTTTGTACCTTTTCTTTATACCAAACTTTGTAGTCTGGTCTGTCTTGTTTGTTTTCTTCCCAAGCAACTGTAGCTTCTTTACCTATTTTACCTTGATAGGGACACGGTGTGCCTGCCATTTCCATTGCGACAAATACTCTAGGGTCTGCACATAACAACGATATAGAAGCCACTTTCATACCCATATCGTAAAGGTATTTAGATAGTTTTAATCTTTCGCAGTTTTGATCCCTTACAGTTTTACCACCAGAAAAACCAAACACTTGACCTTGAAACGCGCCCGATCTACCTACAGTACATAAGTCCTGTGAATAAGACATTATAGATGGAGCAATAGCAGAAGCAGGGGGTGCTTCTGATTTTACGTTTTGGTTGATTGTTTGAGTTGAGTTCGACTCATTAATGTTTCTGTTCGTGTTGTCAGATTTTGAGTTGTTCTCATTAACATTCCTATTATCCGTTGTAACATTTGAATCCGACGTCGATTTATTGATATTCGTATTGTTGTTAGTGTTAGTGTTAGTGTTGTTAGAAGTGCTCGTATTGTTGACATTTTGGTTTACCGTAGAATTAACAGTTGAGTTAGAAGTCGAAGTATTAACATTGTTGTTTGTATTGGTGTTATTAGAAGTCGACGTATTTGTATTGGTGTTATTGTTGGTATTTGTTGCCGTATTAATGTTTGTGTTTTGATTAGTACTAACATTAGTATTTGTATTTACATTCGTATTTGTATTTACGTTGGTATTGCTGTTGGTGTTATTATTGGTGTTAGTATTAGTATTGGTGTTATTTGTGGTGGTATTGTTAGTAGTATCCAAACTATTTTGCTCGCAATACTGAGAGCCAGCAGTACAGTTACCTGTCTGATCCCCATAAGAATTAAAAGAGAATACCAATCCTAAAGCTAGAAGCGCACGTTTGTTCATAAATTTTTATTAACATTTCCAACGTTTTCTAGCCTGCCTTAGCCTTGAGTTTGGGTTTTTTGCAGCTTTAGGGAATTTCTTCATCTGCCCTGCAGATCTAGCGCAATAAGACTTACGTCTTTTAGCAGCTTTACTTCCCTTTTTAACTTTTCCTGTTACTGCGGTTTTAAGTTTAGATCCAGGATTTGCTCTGCGATGAGCAGCAACGCCCTTCGCAGTCATACCTGCACCCGCTTTTGTTTTACGGTAGTTGGCGCCCTTACCTTTTGTTGTTTTTCGTATTGGGTTTTCTTTTTTGCGGGGCACGTTTCTTCCTTACTGGTTGTTTTAAATTCTTCTTAAACAGCTTTGCATAGGCTTTTTTTACCTTATCCAAAAACTTTTCAATATATTCTATATACATAATTATACTCATTAATAAAAGAGCTAAGACAATAGTATAGCAAATTACAGTTATTTTCGTCTCCTAGTTGTCTTTTTTTTAGCCATTGTTCTGACTCTTGTAGGTTTACCGCCTACCCCTTGAGCTTTAGCACGTTTGCGTTTAACTGCACTTCTTTTTTGTGCAGCTGTCATGCTAGCTGCTTTGGACTTAGGAACACATTTAGGGTAACCTTTTTTCTTAGTAGAAGCTTTTTTTCTACCGCAGGGTGCGTGTCCACCGCCTTTTTTCTTTCTTCCTATATCAACCCAGTCTTCTTTAAACCATTTTGTTAAGCCACCTTTGGGTTTAGCACTAGCCATTACTTGTACTTCCCGCCCCTAGCTTTATAGGTTTTAGTTAACCAACCAGATGCATAAGCGGACGGCCAAACTTTGTATTTTCTTTTAGCCTCTGCTTTTACTCTAGCGTATAGTTTTTTATTTGTGGGTGTTGCCATTATGCTCTCCTTGCTGTTCGCGTTCTTTTAAAAGAACGATTTGATTTCTTCTTTTCCATTCTAATATTTTTAGGGTTATTGTTCAAAGGGTTGTTGTCTTTGTGTGCAACGTCTCTACCGTCACCTTTTTTTGCTTTACCCTTACGAATCATTAAACGGCGTGCTTTGTTACGCCCCGCCCTACGTTTCTTTTGCGCAGCTGTACCTTGGTATCTGTCGTATTCTTTACGGTAATTTCTTCTGGCCATTACTTGCCAGTTTTATCCATAGCCTTTTTGTGTGCTTGTCTCATGGTATCACCCATAAGCATACGCCTTTTCATAAAAGCCATGTGCTTTGCGCTGTGGTGTTTGCTGTGCCTTTTTAAAGACGCCTCTTGGCGTTTAGAAATACTTTTTTTCCTAATTTTTTGAGACGGTTTTTTGCGTGTTCTAGGCATTATTTTTTAGGTTTAGTAACCCCAAATGCATTTTCTACTTTTGTACGTTTTCTAGATGATGGAGGAATATCGTGTAATTCTTGCATAACTTGGGCTTCACTCATTAAACTAAAATCCTTAGTAGAAAGTTCTTGGTTTGGTACAACATGGTCCATTTTGCTTTCTTCAACGTCATTTTCCCCAATTTTTGTTTTTGTGGGGGTAGTTTGTAGTCTAGTCATTTTTCTCCTGTGCAATTAAAAAATCAATTAGCTTTATTTTATCATTAATCTCAACTAATTTACCAACCAACTGATCTAAGTACTCTGTAAAGTTAGTGTGCTCTGGTATTGAGGTAGCGTTTGAAGTAAGAACTTCTAGGTCTAAACTGACCTGGGCCCGTTGTCCTTCAAGCGATGCTTTATAAGCTGTGTAGATAGATCCTTTATCCATTTGTCTCTCCTTAGAAGTGTTCTATTACTTCATCTTCCACGGCTAGTAACCGTATGAAGATCTCTTTTTACCTTTTTTTGCTTTTTTCTTCTTCTTTACTGTTGACCCTTTCTTCTTTGGGTACGCGCCTTTCATTCCCATTTGATTTATACCTCCGCATTTCATAATAATTTATAGTACCTTAACTAATCTTATGGATCAACAGCTGGTCTAGTTATAACTGTAGCAACCCCATCTACAAACTTATGTCCGCCAGGAGAATAGTTTCCAGCCACTACTGTTTCGTCGCTTTCTACTATAATGTCACTTATATCGCAATCAGAAGATATAACATGTTCTATGATGCCTGTAGCCGTTTTATATACTGTAAAGTCCGCCATTATGTTGTGTTATCCATTGTTACATGCAGTTGCATGTGCGTGTGATTATAAGTTCCTGAAAAGTAAACTCGCCAATAAACAGTGCTTTGAGAAGTACTTAAACCTGTTATTTGCCCTTGATAAGTGTAAACATAGCCCCGGTATGTGCCGGCGTTCCAATAGATACTTGGTTCCCCACCAGACGCAGTTGTCCAATTAGAATTATCTAAAGAAAATTGCACTGACCCCCCACTAACATCACCAAGAACTGCTGATAAAACCGCAGTATAAGAAGCATTGTTTCGTACACTAGTAATAGTAACGGGTACAAAAGAAGAGTTACTACCTGTGTAAATTGTGCTACCACCGGCTCCTCTAATAGCAGATCCATATCGTATCAATGGTACTGCGGTAGAAGTACTTAAATGGTTATATATTTTAGAAGAAGTGTTAGCAAAAAACTTAACGTTAAGAGTGTCTACATTAATTCTTGCAGCATCTATTAACCCCGCACTTATTTTTGTAGCATTTAAGCTAACTATTTTTGCGTCTTGAATAGTTGCGTCCGCAATAAGTGCATTAGTAACTTGTAGGTTGGCTATTTTAGCCGTGGTAATTTGTGCGTCTCCTATTTTAGCTGTTTGAATTGCAGCGTTTGCTATACGTGCAGTGTTTATAGCCCCGTCTTGAATACGTGCGCTGTCTATAAAAACAGTGCCCCCACTTACAATGAAAGGTGCTGTACTAGAAGACCCATTCCAAATAGCAAACTTATCAGCTTGAAACTGTACGTAGGACTGGGCCCCTGAACCATTACTAGCATTAGACCCAATAACCATACCGGCAGCTGATTTACTTCCATTGGACTCAGTTGCAACTTGCAGTACAAACATAGCATTTAAATCACCGGTGTGGCTTGCAGTGGTTGTGTTTAATGTACTAATAGAACTAGTATTAGTACCCACAGTGCTAGTAAGATTTGTTACAGAAGTAGCAGTAGCGCTTTGTGCATTTGTAACAGTAACAATATCTGATTGAGCAGTAGCCATAGCCGCAGTTAAAGTACTGCCAGTAAAACTTGTACTTCCAAATACATTAACTAACGTTGCATCACGCCCTGCTACCCAAGCATTGTTTGATGTGTTTCTTGTATATATTTGACCATCATCTGTATCAAACCAAATATCATTGGGTTGTAAAGCATCGCCGTTTGTTCTAGTGCTAGGTTCGCTAGAACTTTTAATAATAGTCGCTGCGGTTGTACTAGTGGCTAATAAGTTATATCCAGGTAAGTCTGCTAGGGTTTCGCTAAGGGCGGCCATAGTCGCCCCTATGTTTTCTACGGTTGTAGCACTAGCCATGTTTGACCAAGGCCCTGGATTGTTAGAAGTGCTTACAAACCTTACCCAATAATAATAAGTACTATCATACTCAAGTCCTTTGTCTGTATATATAAAAGCATTAGTAGTACCAACTAATACAGCACTACTTAAATCTTCTGCTTGAGATCGCCAAATTTCTGTAAAAGCGTGATTGCCATAAGGAGCAGTATTAGTAGATTGGTTCCAAGATAAAAGAACATCGGTAAATAAGCCACTAGCAGTAAGAGATGTAGGAGCCGGTGGCACTACAACGTCTCCTGGTCTTTCTCTAAGTGGAGCAAAACCAGTTGCGCCAGTGTTTGGGTTGTATGGTTCTTGAGCTAGATCTGTAGCTAAACCGCTGTCTATAAGCTCGCGTAAAGTTACAGCTCTGTCTTTAGGATCACCCCTTCTGCCAAGCCGCACTTCTAGTGCTTCTTTCATAGATTCTAAGGCAAGCTTGGTTTCAGTGTCTACTTGAGCCGGGATGTTCTTAATGGCTGGAACTTTAGTCTCGGCCATTAGATTCCTCTTAGTTCATCTATTGATTCAGCAATACAAACTTCATTAACTACTTTCGCAGAAGATACTTCTATTGCAAAATCTTTACATACAGTGGAGGGTAACCTTACAACTGGTTCTTGAATAGTTACAGCACTAAAACTAGGGGTAGTGCCAGTTACAGTAAAGGCGCTGCCTGCTGCTGCTATAACCGCGTGGTATATAACAGAACCATCCCCGTACAGTTTAACAGTAACGGGAAAAGCTTCTGCATCAACTTTTAAAAACCCCATGCTAGTTGGTTTAGGTGTAACAAAATCTTTAGACTTCCAAGTGTAGGTTTGATCTGTTGTGCCACCTTGAAACTTTTTAATTTGGTTTGCAATAATTAAGTATGCATTGCCATCATCCGGA
>Ga0181380_1000105_pt1 | contig 35136 bp, 28 predicted proteins | sample 3SPOviralmetaG_FD_130116 | JGI IMG/M metagenome (GOLD analysis project Ga0181380, IMG submission 130116) | Marine viral communities from the oligotrophic San Pedro Time Series (SPOT) site, San Pedro Channel, CA, USA - 3 SPOT_SRF_2009-08-19 | ecosystem: Environmental > Aquatic > Marine > Strait... | reverse complement strand
GCAATATTCAGAACTCTTATAATACTTCAAGCTATTATAACAAACCTACTTATATGCTGGAACATACTTAAATAATTAAAGGGGCGAAAGCCCCTTTTTTAATACGTCCATATTACGTTATCAGATTTATCTTTATCTATATCTACATGTATAAAACTTTTTGCAACACCGATCCTATTAAAACCTACTTTTATTAACGCACATAAAAGCCTATATCGATCACTCGATGCTATACACGCTATATCTACAGCTAAGCCTTTTAAATGAGAAGATCCAGGCACACCACCAACATTACGGTTATGAGCTTCTGTTCTATAGCCGCTTGTTATACGTATAGGTTTACCATATATTTCTCTTGTTTGATCTAACATTTTAAGTAGCTTACTGTCCATTAATTGGCCACTACCTTGTATGTCAGGTGAGTCAAACTCTTCGTAGTTAAAGTATTTCACTTTTCACAGTCTTTTTTAATTTTAATCCATTTAGACAAAGTGTAACCTATAGTTACTAAGAGTAGTATTATTTTCAAACCGTCTTCTATTTGTGTGAAAGTTGTTACGCTAATAGCACCTAAGTTACATGCGTATAGTTTTATATCTGATAAGTTCATTTTATTTTTATTTACGATACGTTGCTTTTTGAGCTTCTACGCTTGCCCATACCTACTTTTTTCTTAGCACGTATAACTTTACTACGCTCAGCTTTAGTCATTTGGCCCCAAGTTTTAGGCGACTTATTACTTACTCTACGCGACGGTCTACAAACTTTTGTACGTTTGTTTTTAGCAGATCCGCAAGGATTACCTTTTTCGTCTTTCCACTTTTCTTTAAACCAGCGTTTAAGCGCTAAACCAGACTTTGTTTTACGAACAGCCATTATTTCTTTTTACTTTTATTGCCCCAATTTTTAGCACCGACTTTACGGCACTTAGCTATAGCACCACTAGCATAAGCTGATGGGAATACTTTATATCTTTTTTTTACTTTGTGGTAACATGCATCTTTTGGCATAATATTATTTTAATTTATAAGTTTTTATTTTATACTTTTTAGGCTTAAATCCACCAGTAGCTTTTTTCTTTTCTTTTTCGTCTTTAATACCAAGCTGCCAGTCCTGCCAACCTAGCCCCATGCCTACTCGCTGCCAGTTTTCATTATCTTGATCTAGCGCACCTTGTATATTGTCAAGTTTAATTAAAAGCCTATCTAATGGTAAGTTTGTAAGTCCTTCTGTAATTCTAGCTGCACCTCTAATAGCCGGATTATCTAAACTAACACCTTTTTCAATAGCAGCATCAACTGTCGTAAAATCATAAGTTTTTAATCCACCGGCTATTTTTCTGTACTTAGACCCAAGTGGAGGTGCAATGTTTAAAAGCTGTATTGCAGCTTTTTCAAACTCTGGTTTGTTTTTTTGCTTTTCAGTGTATATTTTAATAGCAGCGTCTTTAATAGCAGCACCAACAGCAGGATAAACACCCATACCTCTAATAAGAGAATTAGCCATACCATTAGCTAAGTTTATAGCTTTATCTTCTGTAACTTTAAGATCATCATCAAAAGCTGTAGCAAATATAGCTTGCTGTAAAGTATTAAATATTACGTTTTGTGCAAAAGTATAGTAAACTATCTTAGATATATTAGTCTTTGCATCTCCTCGGCCATTTTTAAGGTCAAGAGCGGCTTTTTTTATTATTCTTGCATACTGAGCAGGTGTGTTGGCAAAAGCAAGCACATGTCTACCCAACCCGCCAGCTTGTTCTTGGCTAATCTTATCAGGCCTACTAGACTGTTGAGACTCTTCTGCTGTTTCTCTAAAATCTTGAAAAGATTTTTGCTCAGCTTGTTCTTTTGTATAGATTTTATTACCATCAACATCAGTTTCTTTTTCGTATGTTTTTATTCTATTACGATAAAATGTAGATCCACCGGCTGCTATAGCAAAACTATCAGCTATTTGTGTAGGCGTAAAACCAAGTTCTAAAAGTCTAGCTGTAACACCTGATATACCACCTTTTCTAGCAGCAGCAGAAATATCAGCTTCAATGACGTTTATTCTAAGCCCAGATCTTCTATCTTTTAAAAAGTCTGAATTATATAGTTTTGAAAAATCTTTCCAGTATTGTTTTTGATTAGCAAAAGCTTTACCTGCTGCAAATATATTATTATCACCAAAGTTTATAAAGTTAAGTGATGATATTGTTTGTAGCACAGCGGATCTACTGTTTAAAAACATTATAGATCCTGTAGCTTGAGCAATAAAGTCTGTAAATTTAGTTGTTATTGTATCACCTGAAAAAACTCTGTTTCTACCAGTTTTCATACGTGTAAGCATGTTTTTCATTGCATCAACATAAGGCTTACCGTAAGCAGCTTGAAGCTTGTTTAAGTTTTCTGGTGAAAATATAACGTCAGCGTTTTTTTGCCACTCTTCTAAGTATTTAGATCTTTTAGTAGTATTAAGCCCTTGCAGTATATCAGTTCCTATGCTACCGCTCAGCCAGTTATTACTAGGTTTAATGTAGCCATCTCCTTTGTTTATATTTATAAGCTGATTACCAAAAGTTATAAGCTCTTTATTTTCTTTAACATGCAACAATAACTTTTTAAGTTGACTTTCAGATAAACCCGGTATTTCCATGCCTTGCTTGGTCCACACGTGAGCTCTAACAGCTTGCTCTGTAGTAAAGCCAGTGTCACCAACTTTTCTTTTTAGTGGCGGGGTTTTTAATAAACCTTTAACACCTCTTTCACCTGGAACTCTTAAGTTACGAACTAAAAACTTATAGTCGTTTAATAAAGATATTCTATCAGCGCTTATGTTAGCCATAGCTTTAGCAAAAGGATCTAATAAGTTTTTTTTGTAAAAAGCCATATCAGCATCACCTTGTTTGCCCTTGCCTAGTGTTTTATAGAGTAAACCTACAAAATCTTCAGCTGCAGGTCTTATAAATATATCAAAACGACTTTTACCAGCACCTTCCATTATAGCTTCTGTCTGTGAAACTACACGGGTAGAAGCAATACCTCTCGATCTTTCGATCATGTCATTAAAAGTTTTGTTTAGTCTTTCATTTTTAGCATTACTAAAATCTACGCTATACTCTTCAGGAAACAATATTCTTTGCTCTCCATACTTTTTCATTAACTTAACAATTTCAGGATGTTCATATCTTTTTTCACCTGAACTTTTATATCCTAGCTCTGTAAGAAGATTATCAAATTCTTTAGTAACAACGTTTATTTTTGATTTTTTATAAAAATCTTCAAGTTGTTGTTCAGTAATCTTACCGTCTAAAAAGTCGTTTCCTTTTTCAATTAAACTTTTTATAGGTGGATTATGTTCTAAAATAACTTCTTTTTTACCTTTTAAAATTTTTCCATTAGGGCCTAATATTTGAAAACCAGCTTTAGAAATATTTCTTACGCTACCGTTGGTGTCTACAGCGCTAAACTTTAACCAAGCTTTAGCCTCTTGTATTCTACCCGCGCTTTTAAGAGAAGATAAATTGTTAATTACATACTGCCTAGCTTGATCTGCCTCTAAATTAATAGCATCTTTAGATTCTGTAAAAAATTGTTTTTTAAACTGAGAACTTAAATAAGGATTTACTCTTGAGCCGTTAATTGTTATAACATCATTTCCAAACTCATTTTTAGATGTTTTTATATTTAATTCAGACAAATCAAATCCAGCAGCTTCAGCTTCTTGTTTTATTACTTCAATAATTTTTTTATTAGTTGTATTATAGTCAAAACCAGCTTCATTATTAACTTTTTGTTTTTGAGTTTCAGTTAAATCCGAATATTTTTTATTAAATATTTTTCTTGCAAAATTATTTCTATCTTTTTGCATTTTTGAAGCCTCAAAAGTAGTTATGTTTCTTCTATTGTTTTTTATCCACTCAGAAACTTGTTGCGCTTTTGTTCCTGCAATATCTCGCTGAGCAACAGCGTCAACTAGCTCTTTTTGCTCTTTAGTTAAGTTTCTATAGTTTTGTAAATAACTTGGTTTATTTTTAAACTCACTTTCAAATAATCTTCTTGAAATAACGTCTAATATTTCAGGACTTAAATCCTTAAAACTCATTTCGTAGTTGTTTAGAAAAATATCTAACAACTCTTTTTTGCTAGTTTTAATACCAATATCTCTATTTTCTCTGTCACTTAATTCTCTTACGCTAGATAATATATTTTGATATGTACCTTTTTTTAAGTTAGAGTTTAATATTTCTTGAAGCTGAAGTTTATACTTATCGCTGACAAGCATGTTTTTAGTTGCTTCATAAACATTACTTATAATTTCAGTGCTATTTAAATTTTCATCTATACCTTCTTTTAAAGCGTCATTAAAAGCCTTGCTGTAGTCATTATTAAAAACGTTATCGGTTTCTACTTCTTTTAATTTTTTAAATAGTTTTTCACTATTTTTAAATACTTGTTTAACTTCTTTTCTGTCTTCAGAAAAATCAATATTAGGATCTACAATAAGCTTTTGAGCGGCTTTAGCTATTTCTTGAGTAGTCATATCAAGCGCTCTCATAACCCCAGGAGACTTTTCTTTAGTTAACGTAAAAGTTATTGCATTTACAAAACCATCTTTTCTAGTGCCTTTTAAGCCAGATCTTTTTCCTTCAGCTGTAATTGCAGGTGGATTAAAAAACTCTCTAACCTGCTCAGGCGTAGGCTTTAATCTCTCATAAATAGTTGGCCCTTGTTTTTCGTTTTCAACATAAAGCTCTTCGCCTTTGTTTATAGCTTCGTCTATTTCTTTTTGAGTAGTTAAACGTTTTTTAGCTTTAGTAAACATTCTTTGCCCGTCAGGTGTGTTTCTTTCCATTTGAACTAAAACACCTATAGGTAGGTTTTTGCTACCAAATAAAGTTTGATGATTTTCTTGCAAAAAGCCATTTAGATCCTTTAACTTCTTTTTTACTTGAGTAAAGTTTTTAACTTGCGCCGTTTGTTTTACATACAATTGAAAGCTTTTGTCAAAAACATCTGGTCTCTCACCTTCAAATATCTCAAAAGTATTTGCTTCTACAAAATCTTCTAAAGCTTGATCAACAAACTTTTTACCACCTATTGTAAGTTCTTGTGCTATAACAGACGTAGGTCTTTCAAAAGTAGATCTTTCAAAACCTAAATCAATAGCATCTTCTATATTGTCTGAAATTTCAAAGTCTCTAGCAGTACCATCTTCTCTTTCAATAGTATCTTCAAACTTTTCTCTTCTAAAGTCTTTTTTAGCGGTTGCAGTACCTATTTTTCTAACTAAATAAGAGTTTACCCAAGCATCTAGATCGTTGTTTTTTAAAACTAATTTTCCTTTTTTATTTTTATAACCTTTCGCGTCTTGTTTTAATAATCTACTTTGTATTTCAGATTCACTTAATCCTTTTTTTGACAAAGAAGATTTAAACTCGCTTCTTAATTCTATAAACTCTTTGTTGAAACTAGAAACGTGTTTTATTAACTCTGGCCTAGTTTGCTCGGTAATAGCTTCTATAACCTTAGACATGTTTAAATCTGTTCCTGACTCATTTAAAAACTCTTTTCTTCTATAAGTAGGTGTATCAAATATTGATGAGTTTTTCTTTCTTAAATTAAGAACAACATCACCTATAGTTTTACTGTATTCATTAACTATTTGATCTACAACCAAACCTTCTCGATCACCCATTCTACCTAAATCAGCTTCCATACGATCAGCAACTTCGTCTTTGCCTTGATCTCGCATTCTTTTAATAGCATCTAAAAAGCTTTTTTGTCTTTCGGTTTCTTTACTTCTAATGTTAGCTAGTTGATCACCAAGATTATTTACTTTTTCTTTTCTAGCATTAGAAAAATCTTTGCCTTCGTTTTTAGTTACTTCATTGAAAGACTGTTCAGATTTGTCCTCTATAAACTTAACAATTGTTTTGTCAAGTTTCTTTTCACCTTGAGCAAGACCTCTTAGCATTTCAAACATGTCTTGACCGGTTTTAGAATTAACTTCTAAATTTTCAAAACCAGCTGTTCTAAGAGGCGGTATAAGTCTAGAAAGTCCGTTACCTAACTTTTCAGTAAATTGTATTTTTTCTTGTTTAATAAGTTCACCTAAAACAGTTAAGTTTTCTTCGTACCAAAGGTTTTTTGGACGTGAAGTATCATATCTAGAATTTAGCTCTTCATCTAAAACTTTTCTTTGAGAAGGCGTTAGTTGATCTATAATTCCATCAATTACTTCTATACCTCTTTGGCTAACTCTATTATTAGCGTCTCTAAGTGATCCTTTTAAAACAAAATGTATATCTTCGTGTATAAAAGGTGTAACATTTTTTTGCTCTAAAGCTTTCTGCTTGTTTACTACTCTTTCATTGTTTTTACCAAAAAAAGCAATTTTATCTAAAACATTGTCTTTTTCTTTAGGAAAAGCTTCTTCATAAAGCTTTTGAAACTCTTGTGGTGTTTCAGCTTCTACAGGCGCTGCTTCACCTAAAGCCTTAGCTCTTTCTTTAGCGCTTATAAAATCTTTTTCATATAGTACTTTTGAAGTGCTATTAAGAGACTCTTGCAGCTTATTATATAATTCACCGCCCTCTCTGTATGCTTCATATTCTTTTTTAAGAGCAGCAATATCTTGGCTAGGTACAGCTAAACCTTCTTGTCTTTCTATTTCATAAAACAAATCAGCTTTTTTGTTTATAAAATCATAAGCAGCTTGCCTGTCTGTTTTGTTATAAGTTTTATATTCAATAGAGTTATCAAGAACATTGTTAATAGCTATGTTTCTGTCAAACAAGTTTTTTATAGATCTGTATTGATCTGTACCAGTTTTAACACCTAACTCCAGCAACATTTTACCTTCTGGAACTGTAGCTAATTTAGCTGACTCAGCAGCAGTAAGCGTAGATCCATTTTTTATTTTTCTAGATAATACGTATATATCTGCTTCAGTAGCAAACTTTTTATCACCGTATCTGTCTTTTGAAGCTCTATTAGCTTTTATTTCAGCTTGTGCTATTCTTATCTCAGCTTGAGTAGATAGTATTTCATAGTTATCATTTAACTCTTTTAGCTGTTTATTTTTAAGCTCTCTACTTGTGTCAGGATTATCTAATATTTCTTTTTGCTTTTTCTTTGCTTTTTCAAAAAGATCTTCTAACACGCCTTCAAACTCTGTAGATTCAGTTTTTTCGTAAAGTTTATGTTTTTTAGTTCCTTTACCATAAAAATATTCTGCAGCATTTCTAGAACCTTCTAATCTGCCTTGCATGCGAAGAATATCGGTCTGAGCATCTCTTATAAAACCACCTTTAACGAATGGATTAGTCTGTTGAGTAGCGCCTAAAACCCTCATTTTACCTATTTCAGCTATAAAATCTTTTGGTTTAAATTGATATTCTTGCTGTTGTCTTTGAATTAATTCTTCTCTCGATATTAATCCAGCGTCAAATTCTTTTTGAGCAGTACCACGAGCGTCCATAGTCATAAACTTAGAAAACTCATAAGTGCTAGCGCCTGAAACAGCACCAACACCTCTGTTAAGTTGATTTGTTAAAAAATTAGACTTACTAATGTGTTGCATAAAAGGACTAATAAACCTACCTAGTCCACCCGATTGCGTTAATATTTTAACAAATTCACCGCCAGCGCCTAAAGACGCTGCAAACTTAGGATCAAAATACCTACCACTTCCTTTTTCTGTAGTTACACCTTCAAAAAGCTCTGTACTTGCCTTAAATACAGCTACTTCTTCTATAGCTCCAACTCCAACTCTTAAAGCATCAGCTGTTATTTTACTTCTTTTCGCTAGACTAGATCCTTTTATAATTTGCTTTATAAAATTACCAGCTTGATTAATAGCATTGCCAGATAATTTTTTAGTTATTACTATTTCACCAACAAATTTTGCTAACTCTGGAAAACCTCCTCCAATCATTTCTGCAATAGACTCTTCCATTGCCTCAGAAGCCTCAAGCTCTTGTCTGTCCATTATGCCAATTTTTTGGCCTGCATCATCAACTTTTATTCTACCATACTGAATAGCATCCATAGAGTTCATAAAACCTCTGTTTATTTCAACTCTATTTTTAGTAACAGCTTGACCTGATATACCAGATACAGCGCTAGTAACACCCTGAATAAACGCATCTCCCATTGAAGTTTCTTTGGTCAAAGGATCTTTATTTATTTGTATAGCTCTATTTAATATTAAATAATCTTGTAAAGCAGAATTAAAAGAACTCGCAACTGGATGGTTGCCGGCTAATTTGGTAACTTGTTTAGGTATTATACCTTTTTCTGCTATTGCATTTATAATTTTAATATCACTACCAAGTGCTCCTGAAACAATCATTTGCTCTCCAAGAACTTCTTCTGTAGCCGGCATATAACCTGGAGCACCTCCTTCGGCTGCAAAGCCTGCAATTTTTTCTAAAAAATCTCTATTTCTATCTATAGCATCCTGTCCAATAGTAGATACATCACCAGCTAAACCAATAACCCTAGCTTGAGCTTTAACTAGCTGCTCTAAAAGATCATCTAGTTCATTGTCTTCGGCTACATCTTTAGCTTTTTCGTGAATAACCTTAGAACTATCAGACATTTTATCGTAAGAGACTAAATTACCAGTTTCATAGTCATATAAATTATCACCGGCCTCTATTTCTTCTGAAAGTGTATTAGCTTGTTTTCTTAAACCATCTAAAGTTTCATTGCTTAAAGCGCCTGGGTTTCTTAATTGATCATATATTTTTGATAACTCTAATTCTTTTCCTTGTAAAAAAACTTTACCGCCACTTAATGCTTCATCAACATTTAATCCAAAGTTTTCTAAAGCGTTGTTGGTAGTTATTTTTTCTCTTTTGTTTCTAAGTTCACTTATTTTGTAAGTTTCTAACCCAGTATATTTCTTATTTAGATCATCACCATCTTCGTAATCAATAGCAACATAGCCAGATCCGTCACCTATCTCTGGTAAACCAAAAGATTTTCTTAGCTGGTTTTCTTGTTCTAAAGAATTTTCATCTACTTCGTAACCACTAGGCGCCGACCTTAATCCAGTAGCTTTCACGTTTCTACTTTGATTAAAAGTAGAATTTGCAGCATAATCAAAAATAATGCTTTTACCGCCTGGAGAGCCTACTTGCTTTAAGGCTTCGTTTGTTTTATTGTTAGATTCAAGATCTCTAGGGTTATAAACATTAATACCTAAAATATCAACTGCTCTATTTGTTTTTTGTTCTTTTCGTTTTTGTTTTTCTACGTCTACTTCTTCTTTGCTTAATACCCCGGGCCTAATAGGAGTTATTGTTGGTGTTTCTTCAACAGGATCTGACAAATCCAAAAAAGAAGTTCCCAAATCTAAATCCATACCCTCTGGTGCTACACTTACCGACGGCGCACCCGCACCCGCTACACCGTCTTGTTGAAAATTTTCATCAGTAGTTTGTTCTTGTATTTCAGTCAAGCCTTTAGCTTGCATTTTTTGCATATATTCTTCAAAGCTCATACCAAATTGTTGAGCTGCTTGCTGAAGATCTTCTACACTGTATTTATTTCCGTTTATTTCGTACATAATTTAATTTTAATTAGGGTTCAAGTCGCTTGGCACTGCGCTGTTTTGCGCCATAATATACTTTATTGTTGGTTCATAAAGTTTACTCCATTTTTTTCCTTTGTCTGTAGTAGTTCCATAAACAGCTTTTAAATAATCTTCTATACCTTTAACTGTTGATAAATCATAAGTTCCTGTTATAGTTCTTTGTTCACCGTCTTCTGATTCAACTGGAATATTTATTGTTATTATTGGTTGACTTTTCAAAGTGGCAGAAGGATCTTTTGGACCTACGCCACCAGCTCCTCTTTCTCCAAAACTAACACTTAACATGTCTTCTGTAATATTAACCTTACCTATATTGCTTTTAGAAACATTAACAACATCTTGAGCTATAGCTGTTTTAATACTTTGTATATCATCTTGTCTATTTCCAGTTCTAGATAAAAGTTGTCTAGTTGTTTTCATTAAGTCTGCATCAACGTCATAAGTGTTGCCTCCAAAGTTAAAAGTTAAACCTTCTCCTTCTTCAATAGGTTTTGTAGTTGTCGTACCTGTTTGGCTATAAGCTACAGTGTTTCTTTCTAGTGCTCTACCGTTTTTACCAGTGACATAACCTTGATCTGCAACAGATATTTTCCACCTTTCAGTGGCATAGTCTTGCAATAGTAATATTTTTTCTTCATCAGTGTATTCACCTGATTTTCTTTCTTCAGCTGAAATTTGTTTTCCGCCTAATTTACTTACAAAAACGCTATCATTAGTTAATTGATTCCAAGCAGACTCATTAGTAGGATCACTAGTTGTTTTATATTTATTTTGAGCAAAAATACTAGCATTAGACTCTGCTTTGTCATAAAACTGTCTTCTTATATATTTTTCAGAATTACCTTCATTTACTTGAATTTGAGTACCATCTTCTTTAGTTATCGTGACTGTAGCGTCTTTATTTGTGTTATATTGAGGTGTTCTATCAAAAAGCTCTGCAGTACCACCTTGTCTAACGCTAGCGCCTATGTCACCTTGAAGATTGTCTTTTATTTCAAAATGTGAATCTCTATAAGCTTGATCCATATCTTGAGTATTTAAAAAATACTGCTTACCGTCTTTTAAAATATAAAAACCTTGCTTAACAATACCTTGTTTATTACGTTTAGTACCTTGTCTAATGTTTTGAGGATTATTGTTGTTTACTTGAGTAAAATCTACACCATTAAAGCTTATTTCTTGTCCATTTTCATCTAAAAATCTAGTATTAGAAACTTTTCCGTCAAAAACATCAGGAGATCCTATACCTTTAATATATTCAGATAAGTTATTATAAGATTGTTTAGCTTTGCCAATAGATCTTAATATTTCGTTTTGAGTTTTTGTATCACCTCTTTTAACTGCATCTATATACTGAGGTCTAAACCTAGACATTGCTTCAACAGAGTTAATTTCAAAAAAATCGTTTGTTTTAAGATCTACATCACCAGTCATGATGTTTTTGTTAATACCTGTAAACGCTTTAACACCAACGTCCAGCTCTGTCTCTTCTGCTTCTTCGTCTTTTTTCTTTTTTTCAGCTAAAAAAGCTAGCCCAGGGGCTATACCTTTTTCTAAACCTCTTTGAAAAGCTCCATAATCTACTATACCTTCTACTGGTGCTTGGTACGATCCTGGTGTTGTTACTGTTCTTTGTACTGCCATTTTTTATTTTATTATATAAAGTAAGTAATTATTTAGCCTAATACTGTTCCATAATTATCAACTGTTGTTGTGTCTTGCAGGTTAACACCTGAGGGAGCAAATTGGTTTTGAACATTAAATCCCCCTGTGTTGTACGATTGCATATTAAAATTAGGTTGATTATTATTTCCACCAAATCCACCACCCATTACTATACTACCTACACCACCTATTGCTTGGCCTATGCCAGCCATTTGTTGGCTTTGAGCAGCAGCGGCTTGTTGTGATGCAGCGCCTGCAAGTGAAGAAAGCCTATTAAGCTTTGCGACATCTCTTGATTCTTGAGCTTGAAAAACAAATTGCTGACCTTTTACTTCTGCGTCTGCCAACTGTTGTTCTAATCTCATTTGGCCTTGTGCTCTAAGTCTTTCGTTTTGAGCCTCTTGTTGAGCTATACTCGCTGACACACCTTGTTTAGAACTTAACGCTGCCTGAGCAAGTGCAGTTGCGCCACCAGCCCCAGAGCCTGTAGCTCTAAGCGTATCAAGAGTGCTAGCTAAAGATAAATCTGTCTGCTGCGCTTGCATTTCAGCTGCTTGAGTAGCAACAGTTAAGTTTGCAAACGGATTTGTAAGCATGCTTTCAACTCCTTCATAAGGGTTTATTATTTCTTGTCTATTAGCTTCAAGCTCACCTATCTGCTTCATTAAGGCCTCTTGACGTCTTCTAGCTCTACGCCTTGCTTTTCCAGCGCTAAAAGATGAAAAAAGCCCGCCTACGGCGCTAATTACTCCAGCTGCTACTATTCCTGCCATAATTTTTCTTTTTTGTTATATTCTTCTATAGTAAAAGAATATAATAATTCTTCTACTTCTTCTATGTTTTTTGTGTTTGTTGGATTTTTATGCACATTTATAAACACGCAGTCTTCTAAACACTTAATTAATCTTTTAGCTTCTTTAATTGATTTTTCATAACAAGGTGCTATGTGTTCTATTTCTTCATCATCAGTTGTAACTAGTATTCTACCAGCCATTAAAAACCAAAAATGATCCGTATGATGTATTGCACTTACTACAAATGATCCAGCTGGCATAATCATTTTTCTCATATATAATTGATCAGAAAAATCGTGTGATATTGTAAAAACATCGTTGTTAACTAAATTTTCACCATCACCATATACACCTTCTACATCATTGTTTTCAATTAAAAAGTTTTGTAAATTTTCAAGCTTTTGCTTGTAATTACTTAATTTGTTATCCATTAAATTTAATATAAAGACTGCTCATAATTAAAACCTACTGAAAATAATTCAGCATGTTTTTTCGTGTTAATTGATTTGTCGTTGTTAACCGGTTGATGCTCTAATATTGTTTCAGCAAAGAAACCTTTTAAACCTGTTGTTGTAAGAGCGCTAATTCCAGTTATAGTGCTAGTGTCATTAATAACAACATTAGCATAATATTTTTTCTCAAGCGGTATAAATCCTGCAAACCTAAGAACACCAAAGTTGTCCGTATATCTACCAGTTATATTTCCTGGTATTGGATATGCATCGTAATTGTTATCATCATCTGCAGGTGAAGACATACTTATTACTTTCCAGTTATTTGTGCCTTCGTAGTTAATTGTTTTATAGTGTTTTACAAGAGAAGGATTTTGATTACTTATTATTGTGATAGTACTAGGCTGAAACTCTCCGTAAAAAGTATTTTTATTAGAGTTTGAATAATGCTTGTATAAATCGCCACCGTTCCACGTGTAAAAATTACTAGCAATACTACCGCCAAAATTAGGCTTGTAAGTTAAAAACGAGCTCCAGCCATTTACTTTGTCGTCAAAAGTTAAAGTTTTAAAATCCGAAACAACTGTCGATGCAGAAGTTTCAAATTGCTGAGGTAGAGTAAACAACAAGGTGTCTCCTGGTTGTAAATTTCTAAAAAAACCTGAAAATTTAATTTTAATAGATTCTTCAACTTCAGTTACAGTAATGTTGTTTTCACTAGTTTCACCTTGTTTTTCAACAAACATCCCTGTTGTAATATTAGGATTAGATACTGTAATTTTTACTGAGTTTCCTTGTTCTTCTGATCCTACGCTTTTAACAACAGCTTTAATAGAAGGTACATACGTTTGAATATTTTGATCTACTTCTTTATTTAAATGTAAGCTAAGTACATAATTTTTACTGTTCATATCGTACATACCAAAAATTTTATTAGAGATTCTTAAATTATCTCTAAAAAAGCTTTTCATGCCGTAGGACGATATTTCTGTTAAACCATCTCTAGACAGCCTTAAAACGGCAGATCTGTCTTTGTCTACAAAGTATTTTCTAAAACCGTACACTGCAAAGCTCTCAGGGTTTTTACCAATACCATATTCACCTAAATAAGGTGTTATTTGTCCTATAACAACTTTAGCTGTAGTTGTTAGTCCACCGCCTTCTGCTGTAAATATAGCGTCTTTGTCTATAAGCGCGCCACTTACTTTATTTTCTTGAAATATAAGTAAGTTTGTGTCTTCTGCGTATAGCTTTTGTATAGATCCGTATATAGAGTCAACTGCTTTTGTAATGTTTTCGCCTATAGAAAACTGATTAGTATTATTAACACTTGTTCTAGAGTTAAATATACCAGAATATATCATAGCGTTTTCTCTATGGTTTCTATTATATTTTTTATCTACAGCGTATGCTTTAACACCAAAGTCTAAGGTTTTTTCATTAAAACCACCTTTCATTCTTGACTCTTCTATATGCCACTCGTTGTCAGCTGTTTGAGTAGATCCAGCTGCTGGATAAGCACTTGCATTTGAAAAAGTTAAAGTTACACCTTTTTCTATTTTTTGAGGACTACTTAAAGTTAAAGTAAGAGTTGATATATTAGATACTGTAACATTTTGAGTTATACCAGGACCGTGTACTACCATATTTGTAGTTATACCACTTGCGCTATTTACGTTAATAGTATCACTAGCCGCTAAATTACCAGCTCCGTCATTACTAGCAGTAGTAGTTATAGCTGTAGCAACGGTAGGTTCTTCTCTTAATATAAAGGTGTTGAAATATTTTATTTTTAATGTTAAAGGCATCTATTATATATTACTTATTATATTATAGTTTTACTAGTCTGGTGCTTTACATAAAAACACTCTAATTAACTCTGCGTAACCTGAACTTCCGTGACCACCAGCTGTAACGTCATAAAGAACGTTATAAGTGTTATTTGCAATATCTACAGTATCATTAGCTTTATACATTCTTGGAGCACCACCAGAAGCCCATCCAGTATCTGGTCTATTTTCCGCTATAGCTATACTAGTAGTAACGTTGTTTGTGTTATTGTAAACTTTAAAAGCGCCTTGAGTACCAGTTTTGTTACCATATAATTCATTTTGACTCACTCTATTAGGATCCCACAAGTCTCTGCTAGGATTAACATCTTGAACAGGTATTAAACTTGTTTGTATTCCAGTCCCGCCAGTTCTATTCACAAAACTTGTTCCACCAACTTGATCTTCAGCTTCCGCGGCCCACCTTGTAGGACTTCCTTCGCGTCTTATAGCAATATGACCATTATTACCATCTCCACGCCAATTATTGAAATAATAGTAATAACTGTTTGAAGTAGGACCTGATACGCCTTCTTCTACTTCTGATTGTTGATATATTTTTATTATAGGTATATCGTTAACTATATCTAAAGCAAAAGCTTTTCTAAATTTTTTCTTTTTGTATCTTCTTGGACCATCTGAAACAATAGCATCATAAGCCTTACCATACAAAAACAAACCTGCATCTTCCTTAGGTATAAAATTCATACCAGCGTCTATTTGATCTTGTGTTCGAGTTTGAGTCCAATAGTTATTAAACAAATCATTTGAAGTTTGATTAAATATATCTATAGAAGCTTGGGCGCTTCCAGATTCAATAACTATTGTAGTATTAGTTGTTTCATTAACATGCTGCGGATTTGAAGTTTCTAAGACTATAAGTCCGTCTGATACTATTAAACCTAAATCATGTATTGTTGTTTTACCGCCTAACTCAGCTAAATCTTCGTTACCACCTGATCGAATTATACCAGGATCTAAAGAATCAATAACTGCTATGTTAACTTTTACATTTAAACTACCTTTAAAAAGTTCAGTAACTGTTATTTCACCAGTTTGGTTATTAAGGATTAGCTCTGGTATAGGATCGCCAGAAGTATCTGTTAAAATATTTCTTCTTAGAACTCTTATAAAATTACTATTGTTACCAAAAGCAAGTTCAGCTGTAGCGCTTCCTGCAAATGCAATAAAAGGTATGCCGGTACTGCCACGTCCCAAGAAAACCTCTGTATCAAGACTTCCATTAGTATCTTGATTTACAAAAAACAAACCTCTCTGATCACCGTTAACTCCGCCATTGTCAACTTCAAACTGATAAACTGGATCACCAGCACCAGCAACTACACCAATAGTGTTAGGACTTGTTATGTTTGGCGCTACATTTTGTAGTTCAAAATTATTAATAAATAAAAACGATTCTTCTCCGCTATTGTTAGTGACTTTTAACTGAAAGTTATATTTAACAGGATTTATCTGCGGAACATAAGTAAAGCCAGTATTATTTTCACCCAAACCAGCAATAACTCTTATTTTAAATTTATTATCTGCAGTGTCTAAATATACTTCAAACTTACTTGTTTGTTGGCTAGGAATTGGACTTGTTAAGTTTGGATGAAAAATAGCAGTCTCTTGTATTATTTCACATCCATTAGCGGGTATTTGAGCAGAAGCAGTTCCAAATGTTATTTCATTTTCAAAATTATCAAAAAACTGCAAAGTTGCTACGTCGTTATCAGATGTAGTAGTGTTTTGATAGTCTACGGCTTCTGAAAAGTTTTTATCAATTAACTCAACTCTTTTAACTACAGTAGCAAAATCAACTACTTCGTTTAACTCGTGAACTAAGCCTGCTGTAGAAGTTTCGTAGTATATGTCTAATGCAGACTCAAACGGCTTTGTTTCAAAAACAGATATTTTATCTTGAGTTCCGTATTTGTAAGTATATTTTTTAACAGAAACGCCATTAGTAATACCTTTGTAATCTTCTGATATAGCGCCGTCGCATTCTATTAACAAAGGATCATTGATTGTAATTTTTATTATTTTAACAAGATCTTTATTAGCGCCTTTTAAATACTCGCCTAAAGAAAACTCATTTGCATCTCCACCAGGTATTGATAAAACTTTGTTTAAAGTTTTTAAATCTGATTCATGACTACCAGTAACAGTTAAAGCAAAGCTTGAACCTACAAGACCTGTAGCTGTTGAAGTACCAATATTTATAGCATCGTCACCATAAGGTATTTGAGCCATAAGTGGGTTTTTATCTGACTCGTACACAAAACCTAAAACATCTTCATTGTCGTTTTTAAGGCCTTGTTCTTTAGCGGTACCTATGCTTATAACATCTAATAAATCAGCATCACTTTGTTTAGAAAGAGCAGATCCGTCTGGAACAACTTTTGGATATATTCTATTTTTACTAGTGCTAAGCCCTTCTTCTTGAGTGCTTGTAAACTCTACGTCTCTAGTGATTTTATTTATACTATCACTTACAATTGGTATATAAGTTTTATCTTCATCTCTATCGTTATCAAAACTAATGGCACCTGGAGAATAAACATTGTAATATTCTTGCTCAGGCTGTTTAACTACTACTCTGTAAGAGTACCAACCATGTGGTATAATTTCATATTTATTGAAGAAATAATTTTCAACAGCTTTAAATGTTGGATTAGAAATATCACCAGTATAGTTTTTATAGCTTAAACTAGGTCTTCCTTGACATCCAATTACTAAATTGCTGCCTTCAGTAGAAACACTTATAACTTCAACAAAGTCTTTGTCTTGACCTTTTAAATAGTCACCAACTGAAATTAAACCGCTAAAAGTGGTGTCTGATATTTTTAATTTATATTCAGCAAATGTTGTATCTGTTAAGTCTTCTAAACCACTAAAAACTTGCTCTGGCGTAACTAAAACGCTAGGATTATCTACAGGACTTCCATTGTTGTCTAAGTTTATATTAATTTTTGTAGCTTTAGCGTAAGAGTTTGGTATTGATTCGTTAAACGTTATAGTCAGTGCGTCTCCGCAGTAGTTTGCGTTTCCAGGTGAGGTGTCACTTATAGTGCTATTAGTAGAAGACCAAGAGCTACTGTGAAAGTTTTCATCTTTAGCTGCTATAGTTATAGAACTAGTACCTAGAGTAGAAGTTAAAACAGGTGATTGCCTACCAAACTTATCAGATAAAACAATACCAACTTCATATGTTCTTCTTTGCTTTATTGAGTGAAAAGGATATTCTAAATGCTGATAATAATCATTAAAATCTGGATTACCTATGCTGTTATCTGTATTATATTTTTCACTTACTCCAACAGAAAAGTTTAAGCCTGAGTTTAAATCTGTTTGATTAGGCAGTTTTCTATTTTCTACGTAATTACCATATACAACTCTATTAGATATTATTTCTTGAGCTTTAGCGGATAAAGGCACTTTGTCATAAACTCTAGTTAATTGATCTTTAGGTAATGTTTTATATGGAAGAGTTGATTTATATTGATATTGAAAAACACCATCAAGAGTATTTGAGCTATTTAAGTCTATTAAGTCTACGGCTCTTATTAAATTGTTATCTGACTCTTTATAAAGTATTTCTATTGCTGTTATATCAAAGTTAACATCAAGATTTTTAGAAGGAAGTATAATGTTTAATTTAACACTATTAATACTATTAACCATACCGTCTGAAATACCAGTGGTATCTTGAAAATAAATTTCACCTTTTTTAAATACTTTTTGAAGATCTGTTATGCTATAGCTTGTTGTTCTAGGTATAAAGCATGTTTGTGTAAATGGTGCTATTGTAGAATATTCGCCGTCTGCAAACTTATATCTATATGAAAATCTAACAAACTTTTCTTTTATAAAATCTTTAGAAAAGTCACTGTCAAATGTCATAGAAGAAGTTGGGCTGGAAGCAGTTGGAACATTACCATTTAGTGTAGTTGTGTCGTAGTCTAGCAAAAGCGGTGGCATAAATGGAGCAAACTTAGCTACACTTATTTTATCTTCTTTATCGTAATGATTAAAATCACTTAAAGCAGTAGTTACATTTATTTTTCTAGGCTGGTTAAATCCGTCTGTAAAAAATAATAAATTTTCTAATAAATTTACACCAGTTATTAACCTATTTTTACTAAAATTTAAAAACAATCCAGATACAATAACCTGCACGTTAGGTAAAAGCTCTTGCTGTTGAACATCTGCGCCTGAAGCTAAAACTATAGCACAAAACAAACCGCTGTCGCTTGACTGCTCTGCCATTGTAGGGCCATCGTCATCACCTAGTAATCCTTCAAGCTCTACATTAGGGCAAGTGTAGTTTGTTACAAAATAAAATATTCTGTTGTTTTTTTCATCAAAAAAAGCACCTATTGTCTCTAAGTTATCATACTGCGCGAAAAGACTATTATCTGCTAGTGTATTGCCAGATATATTCTGTATTGATCCTACGTCTGAGCCTTCTGAAGTTGTGACTTGTATGTTTTGAGCACTGCGGTACTCTCCATTAGGTAAAATTCTATCATCAATATCTTGATTCATTTTACCTTGAAGAAAGTTCTTTTTATCTTCAGCCATTTACTAGTGTTTAATTTGTTTCGATTTATTTCTCATAACTTGTGAAAGCTCTGAGATTTTAAGGTTAGATAACCTGATCTTGGCGTTTCTAAGCGCTGCTCTTCGTTCTTTTTTATATCTTTGGACTATATACTCAGATATGTTTCTTTTAACTGCTAGAACGTTATATGCAATATGCTTGTATAAAGCTTCTTCAGCCATTTTATTTACTTTCATCTCAGCATCAGTGCCAAGCCCGTCTGATATATATTCAAGTACAATAACCTTGCCAGATAAATCGCTACTAAAACTAAAACTACCAGTTCTTTCGTTTATTGTAAAAAACCCGTTAATTTGTGTAGTTTCGGGTGTAGAACCATATCTTTGCCCGTAATCACTTCTTAAGTAATCACTTGTAGTTAAATAAAGGCTGTCTTCAGAAGATAAATCACCTGTTATATTTTTAGTGTCAAAATTACTCCAACGATCTTCTGTAATAGAACTTCCTTCTACTGCATTACCATCTGAGTCAAAAACGTAGTTGTAGTTTTCATCTTGAACTAACGGCTCTGTAGGATTTGTAGTAAGTCTGGTTGGGTATATAATTCTACGAACGCCTGAGCTGTCTATGTAGCACAGCTTTACATAGTTAACGTAGTCTTGAGGCATCGGCATAGAAAGTGATGGCCCAAGTTCTATTTCTTGAGACTTAACGGTTTTAAGTACATCATAGCTAAACTCTTGTAAACCACGCTTAGCGTGAAAAATTACGTCAGATTTAGCCACGTGATCTATTAATTTGCCGTCACCTACATAAGCTATCATAAAGTTATCTACAATATCTTTTATAGAAGTGTATTGATAATTACCAAAAGTATAATCTAAAAGCTCAACTTTAATTACATCGTTAGCAGAAAGCGTAGAAGATATAGTAAGTATAGCTTCAGATATACTAAAAGTTGTTATTTCAGTATTATTAACATACACTCTAACTTGGCTAGTCGTAGGTGTTGTTTCAAAAGTAAGTGTAAACGTAGAGGTAGAACCATCAGCAATAAAAGTTTGAGATCCATTGTAGTAGTTTTCCTCTGTAACTGTTCCTAATAAACTCATATTATTGCTCTTGTTGTGTTATTGATTGTTGTTCTTGTTGTGCGGCTTGTATTACAAGCGGATCTTTTATTGTAACGCCAAAGTATTGTAGTATACCTAATATTAAATCTACTTCATCAGAAGGATGTAAAGTAAAGTTAGAACTAGTATTTATATCAAAAGTATAAACAGGTGTTCCAAAACTTGCAGTGTCTACTGCTGAAGTCCACTCTGGATCTTCTGGCTTAGCAACATAATACAAGTCAACACTGGTTATAGTGTTAGGAAAAACATATATTAAATCTTCTGAATAATAATATACCGGAAAAGTAGTTGATGGTGCCGTTAATTTTGAGGAAAATAAAAACGGTATTTTAGACTTTTCGATGCGCTCTATATCTGTAAAAGAGTTTGTTGTTTTTAAACTTAGCGTAGAATAGACATCACTGTATGTAATTGCTAAAGTTGGATTATACCCAGGAGGTACAAAATAATCTAAGTCACTTAAAGTCAAAGTAGTATTTTTGCAAAATGGATCAAGTTTGTCCATTATTTTTCTAGGTATGTCGCCATAACCTTGTGCGCCTCTACCAGCTGTTTGCTTTGCTACAGCTCTGTTATATTCGTAAAATGCTCTATCAAGTAATTCTAATTGTACAACTTTTGCTATTTTGTTAAAGTTGTCTGGCGTCATATAGCCGCTACCTTTTTTGTTTAGTATAGATAATACTGTAGTATATACTTTATTTACGTCAATCGCCATATTTTTTTATTTATTATAGTAGTACAGCCACCATTATAGATGGCTATACCACTTATAATAGTTACGCTATTTTAGCTTTTTTTCTATTGATTTGAAAACTTCTACGCCTTCGTCTGTTTTTAAGTATGCAGCAAAAGCAGAGTATGGGTTTTCATCAAAAGGCACGGTCATTAATTTTTTATCATTTGAACCCCATGCGAAAGTTCTTTGATCTTGTGATAACTTAATAACACCCATTTCACTAGCTTTAATAGCTAAGTTTCTAAGCATTACATTTTCATCGTTTACTAGCTCTAAAAACAATATTGGATTATTTCTAGCAAACATATACAAGTCTCTTTTAAGTTCAGCAGAACTCATTCTATCTACTGAAGATCCTAACTCAACTCTAAGTATAGCCTCTGATTGATCAACATCAATTGACATAGCTGTATTTAAAGCTTCCATTTCAACTTCAATGCTAACTAAATCTTCTTTAGCTTCTGCAACTTCGTCTTTTTCTTCATATATATATCCTTTTTTAGGGTGATATAAACTTAAAAGTTTTTGAAGTGGTTGATTTGTTTTTGGTACTTGTAGTACTCCGTCTTCAAAGATAATATGATCCAATATTACATTGCCGTCTTGCTCGTCTATAAAACAAGATCTTTGATTACTAGAGTATCTTATTTCTCTGTTATAACCTTTTTCTTCATCAAACCATAATAGTGGTTTTCTAGGTGTAGACTTAGAAGTTAACACGTAGCTTAAAGGTTCGTTTAATCCTTTTAAAAAATAAAATCTATCTTTTATTTCCCAGTTAATAGTGTTGCCACCTTCTTTTATGTCCCAGGAAAGGTTTTTTGTTTCTGTTTTCATGATATAATATAATTAAATAGTTTGTAAAAATAAACCTAAAGGCGCCATAAAGACGCCCGTAAGTTTAAGGTTATTCATTAACTTATGAGTTAAGGAAAATAGCACAACTTAGAATATCTGGATGAGCAAACTCTCCGTTCACGTCATCACAAACAACTAAATAGTTTCCGCCTGGACTTTGTTGACTTTTGAAGCCAGCACCACCAGAAAGCAAGCCAATTTGATCTGCTAAAGATTTAAATACGGCTAACTCAGTATCAGCAGTGCAAGTAAGTGTAACAAAAGTTCTTTTTCCACCACCATCAGCATCAGTGTCACTTGGTCCTTGTCTGTTCTGAAAGTTAATAAGAACTGCGCCATCAGCAGCAATAGTCATACCTAAAATTGTTGAAAGTGGCATTGCTACAGCATCATCAGCATCATCTATAAAAATTAAAAATTTTTCCATTTTTGTTTAGTTTTTTAAGGTTAATATTATGATTCTTTTAACATCACGAAGTTATTAGCTCCTTGAACTACTAAACATCTTTCAGATAAATAGTGTACTTCCATGATGTCATCTCCAGTGTAAGTTGCAGATCCTACAGAACCAGTTACCCAAGACTTAAGTCTTCGATCATCAGTTTCTGAAGCTCTGTATCGTACGTGCAAGAAAGGACGAGTCATGTTTTTGCCTAATGACTGATCGTAAACAGTTGAAGTTCCAGCAGGAATTAATACTCCTGATACATCTCCAAAACCTCCACGAGCAGCTGCATCGTTTAAGTATTTCCAGTCTGACTTGTAGAAATCATAAGATCCTCTACGGAAAGCAGAGAAACCTAAGTTTAACGCCATGTCAGCATCATTTTGGAAAACACCGAAAGAAGCACCACCTTGATAGTTAGCGTTTAATCCAGCAACCATATCGTCAAGAGTAAGAGCTAAAGAACGATTAACGTAAAGCATGTTTTCTTCAATAGCACCTTGCTTGTCAAGATTTTTTAACAATAAGTCAAAATCACCAAGTGAAGCTAAATCTTCAAATACATTACCTCTAGTTTCAATAGCAGCAAATAAACCTTCACTACCAAAGCTGTCTCCAGCGTCTCCAATTTGCCCATCAACAGTAGAAGAACCAGGAACACCTTTAACAGATTCAATCATAGAAGTTTCTAAATAGTCTTCAAAACGCAAACGAGTCTCGCCAGCTGATTTTAAATACCAAGAGAATCCAGTTTGTCCAGCTTCATCAGTTGTTTCAACCCAGCCAATTTGAGCAGTATCAGAACCAGAAATTTTAAAGTGATCTTTAATAATGATTGGTCTGTTGTCAAATTTAGTAAAGCCTGGTTTAAGCTCTCCAGCCATAGAAGCAGTTCCTTTTGCAAACTCAGAACCATAAACAAAAATGTTTATTTGCTCATTATCAGCAAATCCAGCGTCTCCTAAAGTAGCGACTTTATAAGGAAGTAAAGTAGCATTTGAAGTTCCAGCGTCAGTAGCAACTCCAGAACTTACAGAAACGTAACATTGAGTTGTTTTAAGTCCAGTTGCAGCATCGGTTACAAGAACTGTATTACCTACTCTTAAAGAGTTTGTATTAGCAGATCCTAAAGAAATAGTACCAGAAGTACCTTCTAGTTGTATACTAGTAGTAGATCCTGCGGCTCCAGAACTTTTATAAGCAATGTGCAAACGGTTTTGCTCAGACCAAACTACTTGATCAGAACTCATAGGCATTTCAGCGCCTACCATTTGTAAGAATCCTCCGATTGTACGATTTCCGTAGCGCTCTACTTCTTGTTCGTATAACTCTGGAAGATATTGTTGTGCCCACCCTTGGTTAGCTGTGTTTGCTAAATCCAAATAGTTGTTATCGCTAACAGTTGGGCTTGGAGAAGGAGTTAGTGAAAATGATCCACCTAATCCTAAAGATGTGTTAAATCCCATTTTTTTTAGTTTTTAAGTTGTTTTTTATTTTTTTCTAATTTTAAATTTCAACCTTGAACTATCTTCACCACCTAATACTCTAACTTTTATACCACCTGCATCTACAACCGGCTTAGCAGTTCTAGGGCTCATGTCAATATTTTTTGACTTGATAGCAGTATTTTTTATAGCATCAGCTTTACCTTGCTCGTAGAAATGCGATACAATTTTATCGATGTTTCTACCTGCGTATAAAGCTTTGTGATAACCTGCAGCGTCTTTCATCATATCGTTTTCATCTAGGAACTCCCTGACAAAATTAGATATGTCGCTTTGGTAATCCTTAGTAGCAGCGGCATCTTTTACATTATACCTATATTTCTTGTCACCAACTTTAAAATCAAAACCTTTGAAATTTTCGTTGAAAACATTATTGGTAGTTTGCTCAAATTGCTTGTACTGCTTCTGCTGGACTTCACTAGCGGCAGATTGTTTTTGGTTGTACTCGTTATAAAAGTTAATAGCATCTTGCTGATCTTTAGACAACTTAGAACCCAACTTGACTTCCTTGTAATACTCGTCTTTCATACCATTAAGAAACTTCTTAGCTTTCGCAACTTCTTCTTTTAAAGCCAACTTCTTTTTTCTAATATCGCGCTGTTCATCTAAATCTTCGTCAAATGAAAAGTTGTCTTCAATTAGAAAATCAATCTCGCTATTATCTAAGTGAGATTTGGTTGACTTATAATATTCTTTTAATAATGTGTTATTATCTACATCAGAGTAATCAGCATTTAGCCTTACATACTCTTCAATAGTACCACCTGTATCTTCCATAAACTTTACCAAACTTTGAATATTTTCTGGTAAAACTACTTTTGGCTCAGGCGTAATTTCTTCTTTAGTAACCTCTTGTGTTACTTCAGCGACAGGCTGCTCTGGTTCGTCGGTTACTTCTTGTAAGATCTCTTCACTGACTTCTTTTTCTTCAGCGACTGGCTCTTGCGTTTGTTGTGTTTGCACCCGCACTTCTTCTTTGGCATCTGTATCTGTGTTTTTGTTTTGAAACTCTTTTAATTTTCCTAGGTCTAATTTAATAGTACCGTCTTTTGTTACTTCTTTATAAGAAATATCTTCTTGAGGTGTTTCTTCTACAGCTTTAGTTTGCTCAACTGTTTCATCTACGACCTCTTCTATTGGTTGTGTTTGTTCTGACATGATAAAATATTATATAATTGTTTGTTTATTTTCAACGCGGCTCGAACTGTTCAAGTCCAAATCCACCTAAGTTGTCTTGTCCTGCGGACTCAAAACTTTTAGGCGGTGCGTTGTTTTTTCTTTGATCTATAAGCTCACTTTGTTGTGATGCTTGTATTTTAGTTCTTTCGTCTTTACGATCTTCTTTGAACTTATCTTTTTCTTTTACAACAGCAAGCTGTGCTTGTTGTAATTGTTTGTTAATCTCAAACTCATACTGCATTAACTCTTTTTTAATTGCAGCTTCTCTTTCCATTTTAGCTATTTCAAGCTGTGACTTCATTTGCTCTAACTGAGCCTTTGACTCTGTAAGCGCTTGTTGCTTTTGCATATCTGCAGCGGCGGCGGCTTGTGCGGCTTGTGCGTTTGCTTGGCTTTGCGCTTGTATATTTTGTTGAGCTTGTTGTTGATCTAAATCTTGCTTCTTTTTTCTACGTATTTTAAGTAGTTGATTAGCTAGTTTAATATTACGCACTTCTCTAATATCTATAGCATCTTCTAAGTATATTTGACCGCTCTGTAAAGCTACTTGAATATTGTTTTCTAGTTTAGCTTTTTCTTCTTCATCTGGTGCAAGTTCTAAAAATATACCAAAATCGTGCAAATGTAAGTTAGACATTTCTTCTAGCGTAGAAACATTAAACTTGCCTAATGTTTTAATAAATGATTCTCTAGTTGGCGAGTACTCTATAACATCAGAAACACGCATTGCAATACACTCTGCCATTGTTAGGGTTATATACAAGCTTGATTGCAATAGGTGTCTTGTTGCTGTATTAGAGTTTGCTGCAGCTAATTTTTGCAGTCCTACTAAAGCATTTTTATCTGGTACGCCTCCGTCTCTAGCTTCGTTTAAGCCAGTGACATCACGCATCATTTGTAAGTAATAATTGTAAGTGCTTATAAGTGCACTAATCTTATTATTACCTCCATTTGAATTAAGTTCCGTAATAGGTAAACGACCACGGTTCATATCACCGTCTTGTGTCATAGATCTACCAATTACGCTACCAGTTTGAAAGTACATGTTAAGTGCTTCTTGTGGGTTGTAATTAGTACCGTTACCTAAATCTATTTCAGCTAAAGCATCAGCATCTAAGTAAACACCGTCAGGTACTACTCTAGACAACACTTGCTGCAGCTTTAAATGCGTAAGCTGAATCATGTCAGCAAAGTTAGTCATACGACTTACTAAGCTTTCAATACGACCTTCATACATGCGCGGTGCACAGATAGCATAACTCATCTGCGCTTTTGTTGTATCTGCTTTTGGTCTTATCATATTCTTTTTAAGCTCCCACTTTAAAAGATCTTTACTACCAATTACCTTAGCACCTTCGTAAATAACTTCAATAGCTCTGTCTACTTTTTCAAATTCATCAGACGCTGGTGGGTTAAAGGTGTCATTTTTTTCTATAGCTTTACTACCGCCAGTAGCAGTCTTTTTTATTTTATGAACTTGGTTAGCATATGTTTTATACTCAAAGTATAATACTGTTGCTGTGTTATTCTCGTCAGCTTTAGAGTTGTAAGCAGTGCTGCTGTACGAAGAGTTATAGCCTTGGTAAGACTCTAGCTGCTCGTCAGTTAGCTCTGGAAATTGTTTTTTAAGCTCGTTTAAGTAAACTTCTTTTACTTCACCTACGTAATATATATCATCAAAATATGGTGAGTCAGTATTAGAGTAAACTAGATCAGCAGGATCTACATATTCTACTTTAATACCCTCAGCTTTATTAAAAGAACTTTTAGCAGCTCCAATACCTATAACAGTTAAATCATTATTAACTCTTCTAGATATAAGCTCGTATTTGTTTTTATCAAAAATACTATTAATAGCTTCTTCTTCTGCTATTTCTACAGACTGCTTGTAGTCAAGCTGCATGTGAAGCTCTAACTCTTCTGTAGTTTCAGGTAACTTGCTTTGATCTGTTTGGTATATGTCTATACCTAATTGACCAGCTACCGCGTCGTTAAAAGGCTTAGCCTGCATGTCTTCAGCTATCTTAGTGACATAATCTGTACGCTCTTGTATCGATGCTGGATCTTGTGAATAAGCTTTAATGTCATACGATCTATCAGCCATGCCGTTAACAACAATATCAACAAACTTTGGTATAATAGGTACTGGCTTCCAGTCTAAATTTAAATAAGATAAATCACCGTTAATCGATAATTCATCTTTGTATTTTCTAACAGACTGCTCCCCTCTAGCATATAGTCTTAACGAGTGAAATGATTGTTTTGACGTTGAATATCTACCAGATCCATTTTTACCGTCGTAACCATCTTTAGTATTAAACCACTCATGTTCTATAGCTCTACCAACCTTGCTGCCATATTCTAGTGACATTTTTTCTAAATCACTAACCGCTTGGCTGGGAAAAGAACTCTTTATAGCTTTATTAATCATTTATTTTAAATTATTTTTGATCTTGATCCTTTGTTATCATACCTCTTAATTCCAAGGTTTATACTTCTAACTTGTCTTTCTTGAACTGGTGTGTAAAGGTTTTTATTGCAAGCCATTATAGCTAGCCCTGAACTTATTGAAGCATCAAACTTGGTTCTGTTATTTATATCAAATCTAGCCCAGTCTTCTAATGTTCTGTTAAAATACATATCGCCGCAACCTTGATTATTAAATCCTACGTATTTTTCTATGTAAGACTCTATAGCCGCAGCGTGCGACTGCTTCATATCTTGCGAAGAGTTAGGTATACCACCTATTTCTTTTTCTGTTACTGAAAGTTTATTAAAAACTTTATCAGGCCTGTTCATTGAAAAGCCTCTGTAGCCTCTTCTTTTAAAATGATATAACAGTCTTGGCTTGTTATTCTCTGCTAGTATTGGCATGCCATAAAATACGCAAGCCATAAGTACATCTTCAAAAAATATTTCAGCCGTTTGCGGCCGAGCAACATATTCTAAAAAAAAGCTGTTTGATGGCGCTTCTTCCATTGAATACTTAGTAAGACCGTGTAAAGCTCCGTTAGATCCTATACCGTCAACAGTACCTGATATATCGTAGCTATCACAGCCAAATGCTCCAACGTGTTCGTTGCCAGGAAACTTAATACCATTTTTAAGTCTTATCCTGTTTTGCATTTCTATTTTAGGTACCCAGCTAACTTTAAACCTACCGTTTCTATTAGGCATAAACTCCACAGTACTGTCTTTAACACCGTTTTTCCATTGAAACGAACCTTTTGTAACGAGTGAAGATCTAGTTATATCTTCGTTGTAATCTATTTGTTCGTATATTTTACTTAGATTAAATAAAGACTGTTTAGCTTCATCTCTAAATGCATGACTTTCAGTGCGCGGAAACTGTCTGTAAAATTCGTTTAATCCGTCTTGATCGTTTTTTAAGCCTTCTACTTCATTTTCCCAATACTCTATTACTCCTTGTTCGATCTCATCGCCAAAGCCGTTGAGTACCGGTTTTTCCGCAGTGTCGAAGACAGGTGCTCCATACATATCAATATATCCTTCGTAGTTCCATTCCATAGGTATGAACAAAGAATATAATCCTGAGCTAGTCTGTCCATTGCGGTTTCTTTTTGTAACGTCTGAGTCATAATAAAGCTTTTTAAAATTTTCACCACCTTTATCTAGTGAGTTGCTTGTTGAGCCCATCATGCACTTACCTATAATTCTAGAGCCTAGTCTAAGCGTAGTTTTTGTTACGCGCCAGTTATTAAGTATGTTGTCTGGCCTCTCCCACTTACCACTTTCGTCGTGCGCAAGCAGCTTTAGTTTTTCACCATCATAACTATTATCACCTGTGTTTTTCCAGTCAATAGTTGTATCAAGTCCTTCTATTTCTTTTAGCGACTCGTTTGCATCGAGTTTTCTTCTTGTAAACTTAGACGCTGGAACTCTGTAGGCCAGTTCTGTTTTTGGCCTGTCCATACCGTCTTGTATTGGCTTGAAGAAAAACGGGTAGTTGATTGATATTGGTACAACTTTGTCTGTAAACATTTTTTTAGCATCAGACCCTGTTTTTGACAATATTCCAAATCTAGCATCTTTAGATGTTGTTGCTTGATGCACGAGCTCTGAAGACGACATAAAACTGAATCCAGATCGTCTGTTTTTAAGATAGCACATGCCATAACATCTCTTGTCGGCTTTACAAGCTTCCCAGAATATGAAGAATAATCTGTTTGACTCCCTAAAATCTGGGTGCCCAACATCAATCTTGGTCCACTGCAAGTACATATAGTGAGAACCAGTAATGTAAGTAGCCACAGTTTTATTATTGAACCAGTGACCGTTTTCTCGTCTAGTAAATTCTTCATCTATATAATCGTACCATTTTTCTTTAAACTCTGATGGGTAATTTTCCCAATCAAATACTGACTTAATCTTACTTAATTCTTTTGGGTACTCGTATGGCACCCATTTCTGTTGCTTGCTTTTAGCAACGGCTTGTGCAGGTGGTAAAGCTATTTTAAGGTTTTGTATTTCGTATACTTCACCTATCTCACCTGTTTTAGATATTACAATTACATCGTGATCTTTGTTGTAACCGTACCCCCACTTTTTATACCTATTCATCTGCTTAACAGTCTTAGGTTTTATATAATCAGTTAGTACAGTAACTAGAGTTTGGTTGTAACTCATGTTGATCTACCTTCAGCAAAGCCTTTAAAAGTTTTTTCTTTAGTTTCTTTTTTTGGCTTTTCGTTTAACATATCTTCTTCAAGCTGTATTCTAGTTAGTATTTCAAACGCATCGAATATAGCTAGCTTTTTTGTAGCTGCAGCATTTTTAAGTCTGTCAGCTGTTATGTCGTCTCCTGAATCTACAATAGGTTCCTTAGCTACTTTAATAAGTTCTTCCACAGCCTTTTGCCCAGCTTGGATTATATTCAACTTCGTCTCCTTTGTATTCATATTTAATTGTAATATCATTAGTTCGCATGCGGTATAATCTGTCTTCTTCTATAATAAACTCATATTCGCTGCTAGGGCTGAATCCAACCAGATCCCCCTCGTGTATTTTAAAAGCTTCTAATGAGCTATTACCGTATTTTAGTATACCAATACGTTTTTGCTCTTTTTCATCGCTTATAATTTGTTTTTCTTTTTTAAGTATAGGCTTTACAAAACAAAAATTACCAGGTGCTTTCCACTGGTTGTTGTGCTTATACAAAAATATTTGATCATAATAACAGAAGTACATATCTTCTTTGAAATACGAGCTACTGTTTTTCTCAACACCTCTTACATCGTAAAACCTTCTAAACACGTTGTGATGAACTATAACTTCGTCTCCAACGCTTAAATCTGTATCACCTATAAGTGGCACTGACATTACAACGCCTACGCGGTTAACAAACTTATGGTCGTCCATTGTAGTGTTGATAATTAGTTTTTTATCACCCACGCTTACTTCATTTGTATACCTACCGTTTTTTGGTTGTATAATGAAGCTGTATAAACTTTGCATTAGTACTCTAAATTATACTCAATTGATATAGCCATATTAGAATTAAACTTTTTCCACGGTATGACTTCATTGTTTTTTTCGATGTATATATTGTATGATCCGTCTTTTTGATCGTGCAATATATCAGAGATGCAATGACCTCCGTAAACCTGTTGGCCTACAGAGTAATGCATTGCTTCGTTTTTATAATCTGCACCAATACTTATTTTTCTAATCAGCTTGGCCATCTTCTTCTTTAATTTCCTCGTAAGATCCGTCTTCAAGATTTACTGTAATTTTACCGTACTTCTCTTCTAACTCTTCATTGAGTTTTTTTGACTCGCTTACGACTTCTGCAAATGCATGTAGTAATTCGTGTTTTTGAGCTTCAATAGCTCCAATGTCAGACAATAATCTTGCCTTGACAGACTGTTGAGTTGATAATTCTTTCAACTCTTTTTCTTCAATTTTAGTACTCATTTTAATTTGATTTGATTATTATTTAATTTATTATATACTAATCACTTATATTAAGCGCTATTTACTAATAGACTTAGCCTTTTCCCAAGACCTTCCTACAAAGTAAGCGCCATAAACAGTTACAAGCAGGGTTTGAAATATTGGAATATACTCTTCAGCTATTTTAAAATTACCAATATTACCATCGCAAAAAGCGCACAGGGTGAATACAACTGTTAAGTATATTAACACCATTGGTCGTATGTTTTTTGACAAAACTGAATCAGACTTCATATCTGACTCCCACCTTGCAGTCACTTGCTCTTGTGCTTCTTTATCTGCTTTTTCTAGTATTTCTGTTATTAATCTTTGGGCTTCTAGCTTTTCTTCTTTACTAGTAGTTAGATCGTCTATTACTTTTCCAACTTCTTTAATAACGCCGCCAGTTAGCCACTGCCATATTTTATTCATCTACCATTTAACTTTATTAGCCCAGTAAGCTGCACTTAGTTTACCTTTAGCTATGTTTTTTCTATGTCTAGCTTTAAAGCTTTTACGTCTAGCTTTTTGTTTTGCTGATTCACCTTTTTTAGGTTTACCTGCTGTTGTAACTCCTTGCTGGCCAAAGCGTATAATTTTTTGAACGCCTCCGGAGCAAGCTTTAACAACGTGAGACTTAGTTTTATGACTAGGTGTTCTTCTAGGCTTGTTGCAAGCCATTTTGCTTTTATTTAGTTTAGCCATTATATTTTATTTTCTTGATAATCTACACCGTAAAAGCCGTGTACTCCGCTATCACTTATATTATTAACAGCGGCAGACTTCCAGCCGTAAGGGTGATCTGCTTTAATAACATTACCCTCTTCATCTTCTGCGTCGCTAAAAGTCCACATAACATCTAAGTGGTATTTGTCGCTTAATACTGGTGCTTTAATTATTTCTCCTTCTTCGTTATATTCACCTTTTTCCAAAACAATATGTCCTAGCTTTACAACAGTGTGTTTGTGTGTTGGGTACTCGCTTCCATCTTCGTCCGCGCTTACTCCTAAGGCTTTTATTTTAGCTTCAGCAGTTGCTTGATCTTTAAACTCATATTTACCTATTTTCATAATTAACTTGTTAAAGCTATTAGTTGTGCGTCTGTTAGTGCTTCTTTAAATACTGCAACGCATTTTACTTTTCCTTGAAAATTATTTTGCCCATTTCCTCTATCAAAAGCCAACTCGGATAATGAGCTTGTAAAAGAAAAAGATGTCGTATCTGTGTCGAACTCTGAACCATTTATAAAACACTTAATATCTCCGCTTTTATAACTTATTGCAGCTTTCACAAATTGAGTTGCATCTGATAATGATGATGTTTCTAAATACTCTACCGCACTGTTTGCTCTTATTCTAAATCCAAAACTACCGCTTGACAAGTAAACAATTTCTACGGAATTAGTTATACTACTGTCTGAAATTGAGATAGTCCTTACAGTTGAAGCGGTATTTAAAACTGAAAGTTCCGCATATAAAACCCCCTCGGTTGAACTTATTAAATCACTTGAACCTGAATTGTTTGCTGCGTCTGCGCTTCGTGTTACGGTGCCTCCGCTTGTTGGTATGTATGAAGTTGAAAATGATTGTTCTTCAAATTGTGCGCCAAAAATGTAGACGCCACTTGTTCCGTCGCCATTAAAATTATTTGTTTCGCTTCCAGTAATACCAACAGAAAAACTTGTGTATATTTGACCACTTACTGTCATTTGCGACGGGTCTAACGTCATTGAACATCTAAACCAGCCGTTTCCATAATCTTCGATTTTTGCGCTATCAAAAGCCGCTGATGTAAGATTTACGTTAAAAGTACCATTTTCTAAATCAAACATAACCCCCGTTTGCGGTGCGTTTCTTGTTCGAAGCATTATGTAATTATATTCGCCTTTTTTAGCAAAAACAGTCTGCGTGTGTAAACCCGATAAACCCGTAAAGTTTCTACCAAGACTTCTATTGCCACCAGTACCACTATCAGGCACTAATTTAAAAGAGTTTTGTCCACCCGTTGGGTCTGTTATTGTAGATGTTGAAACGGTTGCACTTGTTTTATTCCAATAAACTTGACTAAAATCTTGTGAATAATCGTATAAATTAGTAGACTGCGGTTCTAACAACAAACTTCCAGTTCCACCTAAATAATCTATTCGTGGCAAATTAGCTGCAACGCTTTCAATATTACCGCTTGAATTTTCTCTTGAACCGATACCCGTTGCGCTTCCCGTTGTAGGTCTTGAAAAGTCAAAATCTGCGTCTATTACTTCTTTTACTGAAATGTTATCTATTTCTACATAATTGCTTGAACTATCTGCGGTATCTACAATACCAATATACATAGTTGAAGCAGTTGGGGTGAAAGTAGTTGTTGTTGTTCCAGTTGCAGTTGATAAAGCTGTAATATTCGCGCCAAGAGTTGCATTTGTAGCAAGTCTTAAATTAGCAGTTCCACCACTTGCATTATCTACATTTATACTTGCTGTTATAATATATTTTTTGGTTGTATCTAAACTTAAACTTTGCGAAAGCCCATAAGCACCAGATGAGTTTGCAGTTGCTCGTAAGTTATTATTATTAATAGAAAGAGTTGTGTTAGCATAAGCTACGCTCCACCCTGTTGTAGAACTTCCATCTCCATTCGTTACAAGTTCACTACCCAAAGTTTTAATTGGTTTTATACTGTGCAACGTGCCGTCTGAATAAGCGGTGGGTGTTAAAACTATACTTGCTTTTTCTAATAAATTACTCATTATGAAACTTTTTGTAAACCGTTTAGTATAGTAATAGTACCAGCTACATTTTCATAGTTTGTAGCTCTTGCCTGAAGAGAACTCAATAAAATATTTATTTGGCTATTTGCGCTGTTATTGACTGAAGTATTAACTAACTTTAGTCTAAGCTTTAATAATGGCATATTTTCTATTTATTTTTTTAATAATCTATTTCTATACTAAGATCTATTTTGTTTTTTGCAACAAGATCTGTCCATTTTTCTTGGCTTAAATCTATATCTTCATTGTAAGCTATTTTTAACCATTTTTCTGACGTAAAAGCTTCTTTGTTTTGTAGCAAAGCCTCTAGCCAGTCTTCTGCATTAGTAAAATAATCTGTTTTTGTAAGAGGATTTTCCATACAGTTTTTAGGGCCTACAGATCCGTAGTATCTAGCTATTCTTAGTACATTGCTACAATATCATCTGCTGTAGTACCTAAAGCAAAAATTCTGTCTACTTGTATAGGCAAGAAAGTTCCAGCTGGTATGTTTTGAAAAATTACAGCTCTGTATATTTCATAGTTTTCGTTTCCGTCAGGAAAAACATCTGAGTTTGAATTAGCAGCATCTACTAGGCTAAGTGTAGTAGCACTATCAACCGCACCAATAAAAGCAGCCGTGCTATCTGTAGTATTTACAGCTACATCTCTTTTTTGAATAAAAGTACCACTTGTTAATGCAGCGCTAAAAGAAGCACCTGAATCTATTAACTTATTAGCAGTATTTCCATCAGCAGTACCCGTGGCAATTGGTGCGCTTTGCCCTGAAAGCAAAACACATAAATTACCTGCAGTTCCAATGTATAAAGCGGCTCTGTTTGAAGCAGATACAGCAGTTAAATCTTTTAAATCAGCAGTATTGCTTAAGTTGTTAATTGCAGCACTACCTATTGTGCTAGCGTCTTTTATAGAAACAGCTTTGTTAATAGTCTCAACACCATTTTTCTCTCTGTACTCGCTGCTCATATTATGTGGATCATATGTAATATCTCCGTATGCCATTTTGTTTTGTTTTATCTAGTTTTATCTTTATTAATTAGTTCTATTGCTTTTTTCATTACTTTGTCAGTATAGGTTTTACCTTGCATAATTACATTACGCTGTTTACTTGTAGGCAAGTCTTCTTGACCTAGTAATATTCTATATATTTTGTTTATTAAAAGCTTGCACTTAACCGAAGTTTTATACAAGCTATATTTTTGTGTTGTATTATTCTTGTGTCTCCAAACACTTATCCAGCCTTCTCTTACTAGCCTTTGCCATCTTCTTTTGTCCCAAGAATATGTATAAGTGCCGTTTAAAAAGTCTTGACGCGTGAATAAATCCATACAGTCAAAATAAATTAAAAGCTCTAGATCAGCATCGTTAAGGCTGTTGTTTTTACAAGCCCATTTTCTTACAATGCGATAATGCTTTAAAAGGCCGATGTCTTTTATGTCTTTGGCCTCTAGCTTTCTCATAGAACTATAACGACATCTTGCTGCTTTATAACTAATAGAACTTTATCTTCTATTTCTATATTAAAGCCCGCGTGTTTGTCATAATATATAGTATCACCTGCTTTGACTCCGTTTACCAGATCTCCAGCAGATTTAATAACACCTTTGCGGTATCTTATGTCTTCTTTAATTTTATCTGTTAAAAGTAAACCACCTTTTGTTTTAGT
>Ga0181380_1000101_pt1 | contig 36101 bp, 56 predicted proteins | sample 3SPOviralmetaG_FD_130116 | JGI IMG/M metagenome (GOLD analysis project Ga0181380, IMG submission 130116) | Marine viral communities from the oligotrophic San Pedro Time Series (SPOT) site, San Pedro Channel, CA, USA - 3 SPOT_SRF_2009-08-19 | ecosystem: Environmental > Aquatic > Marine > Strait... | reverse complement strand
TTGCTTTGCAAAACTTGTGTAACTTAATGCTGGTTGATTTCCAATAAACGGCATTAATCTCCTATGTACTTATTGCATCTACTGTAGATACCCAAACATCTAAAGATGAAGCTGTATCTGATACTACTTTTAAAGCATCACCAGATTGAACTACAAACTTTGCTCCACCATCTAAAACTTGTAATGATGAACCACTTGGTATTGGTGCATCTTTAACAAGATAGATGTCGTTAGCACCATCATTAATATATACAGATGCTATAACTGATGAACCAGTTACATTTGAAACTGATATACCTACAACAGTATCGTAACTGTCTGAAGTAAATAGAGTTGATGCTGATGTTCCTACATCATTACTTGTGTATCTTCTAAAATTTTGTGCCATATATTATCCTTATACTACAGGGCGATTGCCATTGCAATGCTAAACCCATTGGTTGCTAAATTAGATGTATCAACTGCTTCAACTGGTGACCAACTTGATCCATTATAATATTTAATAACATTAGTTGTTGTATTAAAATATAAAGCCCCATTTAATAAAGCATCCCCATCATTGTCTAATGTTGGATCACTTGCTTTTGGCCCTAAATATCTATCATCAAAATTATCATATGCTGTTTCAGCCGCAGTAGCAGAATTGGCCGCAGATGTAGCGGAATTAGCGGATGCAGTTGCAGAATTAGCAGAATTAGTTTCTGATGTACTTGCGGCGGTTGCCGAGTTAGATGCGTTGGTTGCTGATGTAGATGCTGATGACGCTGAACTTGCGGCGTTTGTAGCTGATGTGGATGCTTCACTAGCTTTTGTAGTTGCTGTAGTTGCTGAACTGGCCGCAGACGTAGCAGAATTGGATGCGTTTGTTGCGCTGGTAGCGGCGTTAGTTTCGCTGGTAGCCGCATTAGTTTCACTTGTTTGAGCATTGGTTGCCGCAGTAGATGCTGTTGTTGCACTAGCCGCCGCATTTGTTTCTGAAGTTGCCGCATTGGTTTCGCTAGTTGCCGCATTGGTAGCTGAAGTTGCCGCCGCAGTAGCGGATGTAGCCGCATTAGTTTCTGATGTAGCCGCCGCACTTGCACTTGCCGCCGCCGCAGTTGCAGATGATGTTGCACTTTCTGCATCAACTAATAAAGACCATTTAGCAACATCCGTATTAGATGAAATAGGTTGTGCGCCACTTGAAGTATGTGCTGTTATACAAATATAAATATTTCCATTAGATGTATCTTTTATAATATCTCTTTGAGCATATGTTTCACCAGATGTCCAATTGCCTTGAAATTGCCCTAATTCTTGAGCAACTGATAATTCACCTGTACTATCAAATGCAAGAACTTTGTTAGCACGTTCTGTAGCACCAACTGTAAATTCAGTTGATGTCATAGTATTTGTTCTTGATAGTTTAATTGATCTGTCTGCTTCTTCTTGAATTTCTTGTACTAATGATACTGATTTATCAAATGCACCTTCTACTGTTTCTGCACTAAAAGGATCATTTTCTACTAAGTCTAATTCTTGAGTTTGTGTAGTTGAACGTCTAATAACTAATGTTTCACTAGATAAAGGTGCAACAACCATAGTTACATTTCCACCACCTGCATCACCTGCACCGCTAACTGTGTAATCAGTTGATAAAGTTTTTAATGTTTCAGTTCCAAGAGATGATCTAACAAGAACCTGTATATCAGCATCCGTATTTATCTTAAAAGTATATGGAAATACTGTTTGTGAATTATCACCAGAATAACTGTTTTTTATAATAGTAGTAGTAATTGTCATAATTATTCCTCTATTTTATCAGATTTTTGTTCTTTAATAAAGTTAATAGGATATGTATTATCAGTTTTTTCTATAAACTCAACTAACTTCATAATCATAATAGCTTGTTTTTTACTGTCTGTTTCAGTTAAAAAATCTTGTAACAATACAGTTCCACCAGCCATTTGAGATAATCTGTCAATTAATAATTTATTAGTTTTTAAACTTTCACTTCTTGCTAATAATGCCATTTTATGTTTATTTGTTAATGGTTCACCTGTAGTTAAATTTACAATAGCTTCTTTAAAATCAAGTGTAACTTGAGCATTTTCTTTTTCGTATTGTTGTAATCCACCTTCAGAATTTTCCATATATCCTACTATTGGATTATTACCAATTTTTACAAATCTATTAAGTATTCTACCTACTACTGGCATATCAAGCATTTCTTCTAATTCTGAAGATATTTCTTCAAAGTTATTGCTTTTGAATTTATATAAACCTTGACCAGAATAAGTATTAAAGAACCATTTTAATAATTCTTTGTTTTTTCTAGCATCATCTGCTTTATCAGTTGTTTTATCAATTGCAGTTGTACCTCTAAAATCATCATATGGAGTAGTACCATTCATCCAACCAATAACATCACCAAATAAACTAAATACTGGGTTCATAGAAGGTAAACCAGAACTACCTAAATAACCAAACAAATCAGCAGGTGTTTCAAATGTACCTGTCTTTCCATCATCACCAATACTCATTGCTTTGTATAAAAATCCATTAATTAATCTAGATGTTTCGTCTTGTGGTATTCTTAAATATACTGGTCTTCCATCTTGTGTTTCACCTAAAACAATTGGAATGTAATTTATTTTATCCCAATCAGATATACCGTATTTATAAACCATACCTAACGAAGCACCAAATAATCCTACTTCCATCATTTTTTGTAAAATTTTAGGCATTACGTTATAAGCTATAAACTTACCACCAACTGATGCAGGGTCTTCTCTAAACCTAGTTATATCTGCTCTCCAACCTTCTTTAAATGCATTAGAATATAAATATAAATTATTAGTAAATGCATTTAATCTACCTTGTCTTAAAAAGTTTGGTGATCCTACTTCCGATTGTATTCTTAACATCATTTCTTTATCATTCATTTTTAAATCACCTCTTTTTATTGCATCTCTTAAATACATAGTTCCTGCAATTTTAGGTGTTCTTTCAAACATTCTAGCAAAGTTACCTAATGTAGAAAATAAATGACCAAACGTATCATTCCAAAATTTATCAAATCCTTTTTTCTTTTGCATATCACCAAGTAATCTTTCAAGCATATATGTGTCTGGATCAAGACCTTTCATTAATGCTTTACTACCTGCTTGTCCTCTATATCCTTCATTCATAGAAATTAAAAAACCTTCACTTTCCATCCATCTAGTAAGTTCAGTACCATCTTTAAAAATAGATTGGTATGCAGGTTTAACTGCTTTAAAATAATATTTTAATAATGAGTTTTTACCTTTACCAGCAATATCAATATATCTAGCATTAGGTAATAGTTTAACTGATCTGTTTAAATCTCTAGCTAAGTTGATTGGCCAGAAAGCAGGATTATATTCTGTAAACATTTTTCTAAATACATCACCTGTTCCTGTCATAATTTTGTACATCATCATTGTACCGTTTGGATTTTCTTTAAATGATTGTGCTACAAATTTATTAACGTGCCAATGTTGCATCTTACCATCTTTCATGTAACTAAATTGTTCCATGCCTTTAGCTGGTTTTTCTAATTTACCTTCTCCAATAAATTTAGGTTTGTAAATAACTCTATCTTTTACTTTAGCACCATAAGCACCATATTTTTTACCATATGTTTCCATCCAATTTTTGTTTTCTTTTAACCATTTAACAGTTAAAGCCATTGTTCTATGTCTTTTAGCTTCAACCATTAACAACATATCTTTTTCAAGTGTTGCATTAAATACATTCATAATGTCATCAAATGTACCTTTTGATCCTTTTAAAAATCTTGTAGCGCTTGAGTTTGGCCCGTATTTTTCTATACGTTCTAACAAATATTTTCTTACGTTAAATGTAACGTATTCTTTATTGTTTTCTAATTTAGCAATTAGTTCTTTGTCATACATTCCACTTTCTTTTAATTCTGGAATAACCATTTCTTGTCTAACTTTATAAAATTCATTTGTTAGTTCAAATAGTTGTGGATGTAATTTTACATAATAATCATATATTTCTTTTGCAGTTCTATTACCTAATACTTTTGCTAAGTCTGGATTGACTTTCATAATACCTAATGAATTAACTAATTTGTTTCTTTGTGTACTTTCAGCTATGTTTCTTAAAAATAACATAGTACCAATATCAATACTGTTGTATCCCAATTCTTCTGCTGGTTTTACAACTTTACGCATCATATCATCTGTGTATCTTTTTAATTTAGCGTGACGGTATCTGTAGTTTTCAATTGACCAGTTTAATTCTTTTGCTAATGGACTATGCCATCTATCACTACCAGTTCCTCTAAATCTTCTATATATCCAGAAAAAGTTATCAATTGCTTCAGTACCAAGAACATCAGCTAAATCTGGTTTGTAATCTTTTTCTATTCTTTTAATTGTAGCTTCATTAGTTTCTCTAAACATATTACCAATGTCAGATACTACTTTACTTAATCTTTTATCTGTTCCAGATTTTAAATCTATTTGTATTCTTTCCCAGTTTGCTCTTACTTCTGGTCTAGCATCCATATAATGCATCCACATTTCCCATGTTCTAGGTGCATTGTTTTTAACCCATTGTGGTCTTAGCATAAATGCCATCATAAAATCTGCCATTAGTTCTCTAGGGCCATCTCTATATTCTGTGTATTTTTGAGATGCGGCTCTATCAAAAGGTTTCCATTTTGCAGATAAATTTTTAAGTTCTGTAGTAATCCATTCTTTATTAACTAATCCTCTTTCTTTAATTATTCTTTCAAATTTATCTTTAAAGATTTTGTATGCTTCATTAGTCAATCTGCTGTCACTAGGTTTACCATTAATTTTATCTGCAATAGCTTTCATATGATGTGACATCAGACCCTTCATTGCATCTTTAACTACTAATTTTTTAACTTCAGCAGGTAGTTTTACAAATGCATTATAAAAATCTGGATTAATCTTTTCTCTAGCAGATGCATCATTAAATATTTTAAGTATAGTATCTGGTGTAATTTCTAACTGTTTAATTTCTGCGTTAGTTTCTTTTTCTTTAGCTTTTGCTTCTTTTATAGCGGCACTTTTTATAGCTTCTATTTCTTTAGCACTTAATGGTTTTGCACCTTCATTTTTACCATCAATCCATTTATTCATATAACCTTTTAAAGCGGCTATAGAACCTAATATATTACCTCTTGATAATGTAGCATTTGGTAAATAATCAATTAAATGTCCTAATTCATGTGCAAACGTCATTAAAAATTGTTCTGGGTTTTTTTGTAATGCTTCGTTGATAACTATTCTAGGTGATTTCTTTCCTTTAAATTGAAAATAACCATTTAGACCTGTTGGTAAGTTATTTAGTTCTGGTGATTTTTTAACAAATGCTTTGTATAATTCTACAAGATCAATCATATCTAAACCTCTTGATGAATTAAATAGACCCTTCCATTGAGCCGCATTATTTGCGTAGTCTGCTGGTAAATTCTTTTCTTGTGTAAATATATCTCTAGGTATTCCCCAATTATCACCATCTTTACTACTGTTTACTCTATCAAAATACACACCATCTTTTGTTTTAAAAGTATCAAAATAATTAGTAGCTTGTGCATCTATTTCACCATTAATTTTTTCACCTTTTATAGTTGCAAGTATTTTACCGCTTTCTGGATGCAACATCATAATTACTTGTTTTGCATCACTACCCATCATATCAGCAGTTTTTATTGTTCCTTTATCATTAAATCTAATTAATTGTTCATAAGCTGATCTTGGTATAGCAACATTTTCATTACCTACTCTAACAATTAATTGTTCAACATTACCTTTTAAACCAAAAATTACTTCAACTTTTTTAGCAGTAGAAGATAATCCATTACGTTCTTTGTTAATTAATTCTTTAGCATTTTGGTATTCTGTTTTTAATTCTTTATTTTCTTTTAATCGTTTTGCTATTTCTGGATAAAATTTAGATTGAACAGTAATTGTTTCATTAGCAATTGTTTTACCATCTTTTGTAATAATTTTTATAGCACTACCTGTATCTCTAACAGCTAAATCAGCATTGCTTTTAAATGTACTTTCTGTATAAATATTTTGTTTATTTTTTGTAACCTCAACAACATTAACATTAAATTCACCATTAGATTTTCTTTCAGCAAATGATGTATCTTTAGCAAAATTTATATTAATTTTGTCACCTTCTATTTTTACTTCAACAGGTTTGTTTGGTGCTTTTCTAACTTCACTTTCTAATACTGGTATTTTAGCACCATTTGTTTTTTCAATTATAACAACTTTTTCATTACCAATTGTTTCTTTACCAATTACTCTACCAACTTCTGTAGAAGATGTAGATACATTAACAATTTCATTGTTTTTAAATTTAGGTGCAGGTAATAATTTAATATTAGCTTGTTTTTCTAATCCTTCTACAACTGTTTTAGCACCCTGTTCATAAAGAGTTGGCATTTGACCATTTTCTATTTGATGTCTAACAGTTACATCTTTTTCCATGTCTTTAATTACATCTCTAGGATGTCTGCCGTATTCAGTATAAATGTCTTTAAACATCTTCATACCTCGTATTGATCCATGTATTCCAAAAACCAAGACCGTAGCATGAGCAAAATCTCTCATTGTAGGTACATGACCTTCTAATGCCGCACCTAATGTAGTCATCACAGCTATTTCTGATGAAAGTCTAGCTGTTGTACTACCTGTTAATGCTTTAACTTTTGCACCAACACCAAATGTAGCACCACCAATTACTGCTGTTTTACCAGCAACTATTGCTGTTTTTTTATCCATGTAATGACTTAAAAATTCTGGAAATGATCCTACAAAATTATCTTCTATTGCTCTCATATAAGATGATCTAATTACTTCTGGTAATGCAAAACCACCAGCACCACATATAATAGGTAACGCAGGTGCGGCTGTACCTGCACTTCCAACTAAAGCTGTACCACCTGCCGCAAAACAACCTGCCGCCATAAATGGTAAATCATTTACTAACGTAACAGCAGATGCAACAATATCTTTATCAAATCTTTGTTCTTGAAACATAAATATTCTTTGTATTGCTTCTTTAGGATCAGCGTTAGGATCATCAATAAATACTTGATAATATCTATCTAGCATACCATTTACAGATTGCTCGTAACCATTTGTAAATACGTTGTAATAACCTTTACCACCAAAAGCATTTAATACTTTATCACCAACATTTGCAGGTAATTTTTCTAATGCTTTAGTTACAATATTATCATTACCCCAATAAGCTAGTTGTGCAGTTTCATAATCATATTGATCTGTACCAAATTTATCAAAATATTTATCAGTTCTGTCTTTTAATTCTTGATTATCAACAAGTCTGTATTCTTGCCCTACACCTGCTTCTATGTCTTCTACTTTTTCATAATCAGCATGATGATATTCAATGTATAATTTTTTCATTGCATCAACATCACCATTAGCAATTGCTTTAATTAATTGATCTGAACCAGCACGATTAAACTTTTCACTTTTAGGTATTTCTAAAAAATTAGCTAATGCTAATGCTTTTTGTTCATCTGGTGATAATCTTGTAGGGTCTTCATGTTTAAATGCTTCTGTTACCCAATAAGGTAATTCATAATCTTTATTTACTTTTCTATTTACGTTTATAAATCTATTTAAAGCAGTTCTAAAACCGCTTTTTCTAAATTGAAATAAACCACCAGCACTACCATCTGCATTATAAATATTTCTATTATTACTTTCTAAGGCTGAAACAAATGACATGAACTCATTAAGATACATAATTTGTAAATCATTAAATTCATAATTTTGTTTAGCATATTCTAACATTGTTTTTGAATTTGCACCTGTAGAAAAAGCTGTATGTAATACATTTACAGGTTCGTTAGCTTTTCTTTCATCTTCAGCTTGTTCGTAATTTGTATCAAAAAGATATCTACCTGTTTCTTTGTTAAAACCAAAATTACCTGCAATAGCATCTTTAGCTTGTGCGTTTTCTAGTAATTTAACTTGCTCATCATTTAATGCACTTTCTGCTAAAGTTAAATCAACACTACCTTTAAACTTTTCTTTTTCATATGCTATGTTTGGATAATATTTTTCCATCCAATTATCTATAAATCCTACTCTACCATTATCATCTTCTTTAAATAATTTATATGCTTCATCTATTTTATTAAGAATTTTAGCTTGATCTTCATTTTTAAGTAAATCAAATGTTGTATTTTTAAGATTATATTTACCGTCAGATGTTTTGTTAGATTTGATTGTATTAACATTTTCTTCTTCTTGCATTTTCATCAATGATGATTTTTTACCTAAAGGCATTTGATTTTCTGTAATAGCAGTTGTATCTTCCTGCATATCAGTATCTAATAATGAATTAGATTTAATAGGTACTATACCGTAACTATTGTATATTTCTTTTTTATTAAATCCTGCTTTTTCTAAAAGAGGTACTTGGGTATCAACATACGATTTTATTGTGTCTGTATCAAACCCAGCTTGTGATAATTGTAAAGCTGTAATTTTCATAGTTATTCAAAGTCTGGCATTATAAACAAATCAGATATATCTAATGTTTCAACATTTTCTCCAGTAATAACACTAGGTAATCCATCTGTTCTTTTTATTAATTTTTTAGCTCGTTTTAAATAAGTAATAACATCTTCACCTTCATTTCTTGGAGGCATAACAAGATTAGCATTACTTGGTGTTTTACCTACAAAATATTCAGTAGGCATAATATAAAAAGATTGATCTGTAGCTGTTGGGCCAACAATACCTTTAATTTTGTTTTGTAGTTCATTTAATCTTTCATCACTTATAGTACCTTTATAAGTTTCAATTAAATCACCTAAAATATAATTTGGATGTCTTCTATTGACTAACATATTTTCATATGTAAATCCTTTACGTTCACCTTCAGCAAGTAATCTATACATATTGTTCATAGCATTGTATGCTTCTTGGGTCATTTTTCCACTATCTAATGCACTTAATAAAGCACCTGTTCTTTCTTCTGCTGGTAATTGTTGTAAACTATTTAACATTCCTAACACACCTTCATCAGCACCTATTTCTTTCATCAACATAGATGTGGCTTTTGTAGTAATATCTTTTTTGTATGCGTTTCTACTTTTTGTTAATTCACCACTTTGTTTATATAAACTCATTGCTGTTTTAGGTTCTAACAATCCTTGAGCCATTAAATCCCAAATAACTTCTCTTTCTTTTTCAGTATCCATTGCACCAGAACCAATAAGATAAGTAGTCATTGCTAATGCTTGATTACCTTCTACACTATTCCAACTATTTTTACCATTTTTCATATTATTTAAAGCGGCATTGTAAGCAGTTCTCATAGATAATTTTGTGCTTGGTTCTAAGTCTGAATTTTCTAAATCAGCCATAAAATTTTTAGCATTTTCTTGACCTTCTTTAGTACCAGTTTCTAAACCAATAATTCTATCAACAAAATTTGTTTTAGTTATTTTGTCTTTTTCTTCTTTTTGTTTTGTGTGTAATGAGTTTTGATTAGTAAATTCATTTTGTGCTTGTTTAATTAATTCTTTTCTTAAATCATCATCAACAGTTAATTCTTTACCTTCAATATCAACCATTGTAAAATTTTTGTTTTTAAGTCTAGATGTTACATTGTTCCAATCTACTTCTTGGCTACCATTAGGTGACATAACAATTAAATCTTTTGTAGCTTGTAACATTCCGTATTTTACATTTGTCCAATTTTTAGTTGTTTCTTTAACTTCATTAAAAGTTTTTTCGTCAAACAAATTAGTTTCTACATTTTTCTTTAAATGTAATTCTGTATATAATTCATATTGTGCTTCTATTTGTGCTAATGAATTAGCTTGTTCTACAGATGATTTGTATGCAGTATTTGCTTCATTAAAAGCATGACCTGCGTTTTTAAGTTTTTGATTATTAACTGCTTTAACTACATCATTTCTAGCTTCAAAAAATTTTTGATAATATAAAGGTTGGTATTCTTTCCAAGTTTGTTCATCTAATCCAGCTTTAAATTCTTTTTCCCATCCTGCCGCACTTTTGTCATAATCTAATAACCAATTATCTGGAGTTAAAAAATCTTGTCTATTTTGTAATGAATTTTGAAAATCAGAAGTTTTACCATACATCATAGCTGTTGATAAATCTTTATTAGTATTAATATCTAATCTTCTTAATTTAGCATCAATAGAGTTTTTTTTGTTAGCATATTCTGTAATTTTGTTTATTGCAGTTACACCAAGATTAGCTACAGCACCACCTGTTTGAGTACCTGTACTTAACGATCTACCACTATTAATAGTAGTACCACCTTCACTTCTATATCTTGGTATCTTCATATGTAATCCTATATTGAGCAGGGCTAAAACTATGACTTTTTACTGATCCATTCATATCAGTAGTAGTTTTAAAAGCCTTAAAATCATTACCTGCTTGTGGTATTTTTTTTGTGTAACCTTCAAATATCATTGTATCATGTTCCCAAACTTTTACTAGATAAACCATTAACCAATACCTTTTTCAGCCGCCGCTTGATCTTGTTGATAATTTTTATATGTCATACCAGCAGATAGTAATGTTTCACCCATTTTATATTTTTGTGCAGTAAGTAATCCAGTTGTTTCTGCATCCATTGCCGCATTTCTAACAAAAACTCTTTTTTCTAAAAATAACATATCATTTTCAAATTCTTCAAAATCTGCATTAGCTATAAGTAAAGGTGAACCAGAAAATTGCGCACCACTTGCACCTATTCTTGCTCTTTGTGCAGACATTAATTTTGCTTGTTCTTTTAATTTTTTTTGTTTTTCGTATTGAAATGACAATTCATTTTCATATTTATTCCAAGCCGCATTGGCTTTAATTTGTTTCATTTGTTGTCTTTGACCCATAATGGTAACTGCTGTACTAGCCGCCATTAAAAAAGGTATCATTTGAAATGCCATATTTTACTCCTTAATCACTTGTTACTAATGTTCCTGTTATCCCCAATACCGTCATTGGTAAAGGTTGTTCTTGTTTTATAATAATTTGTCCATCTCTATCCCATCCTAAATTAATTACCCTTTTATCTCCAGTAAATTCTGAGATATTTTGGCCCATTGGCGTAGATGATGTTCTAAATGGTAATTGATCTCCATTTATATTAATACCAACAGTTTTATGTAATCTTACTAATACTTCATTATATCTTTTTTTTCTACCTTGTGCAGTACCAGCAGATGCACCAGCTTCTACTCTCATAGTTTTTAATTGTGAGATATAACCAAGACCAATCTCTATTGATTTGTAACCTGTATTTGCAGGTAAACTAATAGTAATTGATCCACTTGATACTGTTTGATTTGGATATACAGCATCACCAATAAGTATTTGTACACTTTCACCTTCTAAATGATCTAAACCTGTTATTGTAGAACTACTTGCATTTACTGTTGTAGATAATGCACTATCCATATTTAATTTTTTATCTAAATATTCTATGTGTTTTACAATATTATTATTTATTTTTCTTTCAACAATAACCCATGTTTGATTTTCTAAATCTTCAGAAATAGTACAAACAGATTTAACTTTTGCTTGTGCTTCTATACTTTGAGTTCCAACACCTGCTGTTATTTGTAATACAGTTCTATCAATTGCTTGTTCATAACTATCTGCAAATTCAATATTATTAGCATCAATTTTAATAATATAATAATATTTGTTATCTTGTAAGCCACCTAATTTAGTTCCGCCATCTGCTTTGTATAAAACTTTATCACCTGTTTCAAAACCATGATTAGTTATTGTAATATAACCATTAAAATTAGGATCAGTTGTTTTAGGTGTTACATCTGTTGCGGCATCAAATGTTTGTTTAAATGAACCACCAATAATATGTCTATGCCAAGCAACAACATCTTCTTCTCTTTGATAAGTTAAACCTAATAAAGTTCCATCTTCTCTTACTGCCCAATAAATACTTTGTGGTTCTTGTGCGTAATCAACATCAACTATTCCATTACCTGTAATATGTTCTGCAAGTAATGTCATATCTGGTGCTAAATACGCATCATCTTCAAATCTGTATGCTAATTCTCTAATTTTTTTTCTTTGTCTTTGTACAAACAAAACAGCGTTACCAATTTGAATAGGTTGTGTACTATAACCACCATATGTAGTTTGTTGTGTAATTTGTACGTTATCAGGCTGTAAAGGCTCACCAGTTGGTCTTCCTACTTTAAATTCACCACCAGCAGTACCAACAATTAAATCTCTAGCAGGTGCTAACCATCTTATTGTATTAACTTTGTTAGCCGCTATTGTATAAATAAAACTATCTGCTGGGCTACCATCACCTGCATGAAAATGCTCGTAAAAACCACTTTCACTAGCCCATATAGTTTGTGGATATGATGTACTTCCACCAAATACTAATCTTTGTTCAAAAAATGAAACTGTTTTTGGATATCCTGTATGTTCAGACCAAGCACCTAATGCCCAATCTGTTGTAGCAGTTGCAGAACCTAAATCTTGTTTTATTTCCCATGTAACAACTGTTGGTGATGTATAACCAGTAATAACACCCCATCCATCTTTCATTTTTACTGATCTTCCAATATCTTCAGTATGAAAACCTGTTTCGTTAGGAGAACATTCAAATGTAGATGCAGAAGCAGTTAATGTTCTACCTGTACCAACACCTGTATGTGATGATGTAAATGTTATACTACTTTCGTTAGCATCTAAATAAGGCCCATTTTGAAATTCAACTTCTGTAAGTGTCCAAGACGTGTGGCCTGTTCTTGATAATTTTCTAGGTTTTAATGTTTCATGTACAATGTACATAACGTCTGCTGATTGTGTAAATTGTATTTCATACAACATACTTTCTGTAAATGGAGTTGCTATTTCGTAAGCTGATCCACCAGAAGTTATTTGCCCATTGTCTTTATAAAATCTAATATATTGATCTCCAAATTCTAATACATAAGATTGTTCTATATTAAATTCAAAAGGTATAAGTCTAGTTACTTTAGAACTATCTTTTACTTCTTTTACAAATCTTGTACCATATCTTCTTGATGCGCCGCCTTGTGGAAATACTGTCATGTTTTCCATAATCTCAACACCATTATTATATTTTTTAAAATCAACTTGACCAGCAAGTTTAGGTGTTAATTCACCAGCAGTAAAATTAGTTTGAAAAGGATGTACTCTAGCCATTATCTTCGGAAAGTTGTAAATGTGTCAGAAACAAGATCATCAATAAATCCTTCTTGTCCATCAACACTACGGGCTTCCGAAAGTTTATATTCATAGAGTTTCTGCATTTGGGTTTGTAATTGAACAGAATTTGTAACTGGATATGCTAAATCTGTTGCCAATTTTGCAGTTAATGTATCAACAAACATACTGTCAAATAAAGTAGGATTAGTAATTCTAGCAACATACATAATGTTTGCTGTGCCTTCATCTGTAAGTAATACTCTACCATGTGTAGCTACGTTTTCTACTTTAAAAATAAAATGCGGTTCTTCCATGCTTAATACTCTTAAACAATCTGAAGGTAATGAAAATTGATTAGCATAACCATAAGCGGGTGCTGTTGCTAATTTTGCTAATGATGCTCTTGTTGCCGCAAAATTCCAAGTGTGTAGTCTTAAAACTGCATCTCTTGCATCTGGATAAAAGGAATTACAAAGTCTGGCTCTTTCAGTATCATCTGTAAGTGATGTAATAGGATCGTCACCTAATCTTCTTAATGCATTTGAACAAATTGAAACTTCTGTAGCCATAATATCCTTTTAATATATTAAAGGGCCATATATTGCAATGGCCCTCTAAAGGTAAGTTGAAATTGTAAGTATATTATACGTTACAAGCGATTTCTACAACTTTTTCGTCTTCAACTCTAGTAGCACCAATCGTCATAGATAGGAATACTTGAGTTGCGTAGTTCTTGTCATCTCTTTCAGATATTCTTGTTTGGATATCTCTACCTAAAGCAAGACCAATAGCTGATTGAGTGAAAGCTAAAGCAAGGTTATCACCAGAACCATCTTGAGCAATTCTTTCAGTTCTAATGAACTTGAAGCCCATGAAAGTATCTACTTGACCTGCAACAAGTGCTTTAACACTATTGTAGTCAGCAGAAGTGATTTTTTCTTCACCTAGTAAAGCTGTGATCTCTTTAGCTGAACAAATTAAATATTTTTGTTCATCTGGATCAACGTCAGATGCATCTAGGATTTCTTTAGCAGAGATAAGTTTATCTACTGATAAAGATGAAGTTCCTACAGCTATTTGTTGTGACGCAGGTAATGCGATAGTAGTAGCACCAGCTACACCACCAAATGCATTTCCAGAAGCCGCCGCAATAATAGCGTCATCCATTGCTCTACCCATAGCGTAAGCACCAGCTTTCGCATATTCAGATTGAGGTGAAATCAACATTCTTACTTTGTCCTCTTGGTCAATTAAATCAGCCCAATCGTAGTCAGCCAATGTAACTTTTCTTCTAGAGTGAGGAGTATCAATCTGAGGAGTGTTTGAATGTCTTGTTGTTCTTACTTGTGCCGCAGTAGCGCCAATTCTTTCAAAGTAGTGAGATGTACCTGTTACTGTTTCAGATTTCACCGCACCTCTTAATCTAGAACCTTTTTGTTGCGCTAGATGAAACACATTACTTTTGTATTGTTCTACAAAAGCTGTTGTTATTTGTGTACTCATGTTTTTAGTCCTTTATTTAAAAGTTAAGAATAGGGGGTATAATACAAATGCATTAAACCATATTCTCATTAATCGGTCTTTATCCTTACGGGAAACCTTATTGTAATAACGATACAATCAACACGGTTTTATAGTCCACATGACTTGGAAGTTTGTTGTCCTTTACGGGCAAACTTACTGTTGTAATAATATCACAATTGTGACTTATTTACCATATACTTTTTCATGTAATTCTCGCATTTTTTCTACAGCAATTTCATGGTTTGGATGTGATGGATCAAAATAAGCATGATTTGTATCAGCCATAATATTATTAATTTCTTCTTTAGCATCTAATGGTGATACAGCTAATCTATTATTAGTAGTATTTTGAGCCATATCTTCTGTTACTTCTTTACCAATAGTTGCTAAAAATTTTAATACAGCAGGATTATTACCAGCAGATGTTTCGGTTAAAAGAGTTCTTAACTCATCATCACCATAAACATTTAATGCTCTATCTGCGGCTCTAACATTTTTATCATAATCATAGCCCCATTCTTTTTTAAGCACTTCTTCTGCTTGTGATTTTTGTTGAGCCATTACTGAACCTTCATTGTTTAAATTATTTTGAGTAGATTGAACTTGGTATTCCATTAACGCATTAACTTGTTCATTATTTAATCCAATTTTATGCGCTACGTTTTTAAATTGCTCAACATCTTCTTTTTTAAAATAATCAACCATTTCATTTGGTATATTAATTTCGTATTTACTAGCGTCTTCTGGTCTTCCTAATTTATTATAAAGTTCTGCTTTTTCTTCATCTGTTTTAGGAATAGGTACTCTACTGCCTAAAACTTTTTGTTGATGTATTACTGTTTTAGCAAGACCTTCAACATCTTTAAAATTAGCAAGTGTTGGATCGTTTTTTAATTCGTCAGATAGTGATGATTTCCAATCTTGATTATCACTTTCTGATCCAAGAACTGTATTAGCTGTTTCTTGTATTGAATTAGCTATAGTAGTTTCTGGATTGTCAGTTGTGGTCGTTTGTTCATCAGACATTTTTATCCTCCTTTAATAGATTTATTATTCTGATTAATACCGATCTTTGTCCTTCACGGTATGATGTTTCATGGGGATCATTTTTTATAAATGAACTCCTATGATAATAAGCAGACGTTAAATCTGCTAATACCTTCTCACCTTCTTTAGATGAAAATGTAATTTTGTATTGTTGTTTTAATTGTTTTAGATCATTGTCTTGATCTTTTGCCATATTATCCCGTCATATCGGCCATACCCATATCATCTACCATATCAGACATTGCTGATTGTACATTAGGGTCAGCTAATTTTTTAGTTGCGTCAGCTTGTGTGTTCATAGCTTGTGCTTGTGCTTGTGCTTGTTGTGCCATTGCCGCTTGTTGTTGTGCTTCTGCTTGTGCGGCTCTCATTTCTTGAACTTGCTCAGTACCTCTCATAACAGTTTTTGGTACACCTAATAATTTTGCTCTCATTCTAATTGCGTTATCGTGATCTATGTTATCCATAATAGCAGGATCAACTTGCGCAATATTCATAGCTAATTGATATAATCTTTCAATTGCAACTGCTTCTTCCATTCTTTGTGATCTAGCTAATGGCCCAACATATTCTACATCAATTGTAGTATCTCTAATTACATCTGGTGCTGTCATTAAAGCACCTGCTCTAAACATAATTCCAAATACTCTTTCAATTAATGGATTTAAAAATTCTGATTGGAAACGACCTAATGTTGGCCCTAATAATCTTTGCATCAATTCATATCTAACTTGAACTTCTGTTGCTGTCATTTGTGGGCCTTCTTGTAATTGTAATTGGTCTGAATAATATGCTTGTCTAATAGCAGTTCTTAATTGATTTTCTTTCATGTCAGTTATTTGCCAGTTAGAACCAATTTGTAATGGTTTAACAGCACCGTCATTTCTAATTACAGTTATTCCAGCAGGTGTCATTCTAACTCTACCAATTACACCGTCATCTTGAACAAGTAATGGTGGATCAATTGCTTTAGCCCATGCTTTTAATCCAATCTCAACTGCTTTATTTAAAGTTTTAATATCTGGTAACGCATTATAACTTGGTGATCTTCCAAAAATTTCACCAGTTGCTTTAGACCATCTAGGTACTAAATATGGAAACTCATTATAACCACCTGTTCTAACAACCATTTTATCTTCTTCACAAACGTGACAAGAATGGAATGGAAGTTTAGTTGCAGTTTTACCAATTGCTCTTTCGTAATCTGCTGTTGGTTCTACTGCATGAATAAATGTAAAATTTTTTTCTGGTTTTTCTCTAGCCGCTTTTAAAACTTTTTCACCTAAATTATCTTCACCAAATTCTTGAACAGCTTGTCTAGCTGTTAATTTATATTTTCTGTAAAGTGTATCAACTGTACCATTTATATTTTCTTGAATGTAATATTCTGCAATGTGTAAACAATTAAAATGAATACCATCTGTATCAAAACCATTTTTACCTTCTTCAACAAAAATTGCACCAGTACCTATTGAGCAAAGATCAAGATATAATTCATGTACTTCAGTATTAAAATTTGTTTCGTTAAAAGTGTCGTACATTCTTTTTGCAGTATCTTCTAACCACAAAGCAACTTCTCTATTTTGATTTAATACTTCATCTCTTAATTTAATTGAAAACCATGCTAGTGATGGTGATGTAAGTGTTCCTTGTAATGAAGCGGCTAATAAATTGTTAGCAGTTATTGCTGTACTGTCATACAATACTTCAGTTCTTTTTTCACCTTTAGTTCTTAAAGTAATAACGTCTGCTTTTCTTGGCATAACATAATCTAAAATTTCTTGCCAATGAGTTTCCCATGTGCCTCTACTTTCTTCCATAGAGCCAAGACGTTTTTTAATATACTCGTATGAAGCCATATTATTTTATTCCGCCACCTAATACTGTTTTTTCTGTATTAGCTTCTTCAGTTACTCCTTGTCCAGAAGTAAGTATAGTTCCGTACATTCCTTTTTTCTTTGAGCCTAACATTTTTTCTTTTTCTGCCGATAATTTTGCTTCTGCTTCAGCAGTTTTATCAGTTACTATTGGATCAACTGGTGGTGGCATTTGTGGTGCTGATTTCATTCCCATAATATTATATCCATTTACATTCTTGTTTTAACATACCGTAAATTGCGGCATCTACAAATTTATTACCAATTTTCATGGTTTGTCTGCATACACCTTCTTTAACAAATCCAACGCCTTTTAACAAGCGTTCATTTCTTTTGTATTCATTACGACACAAAGCGGTTATTCTACTACATTTTAATTGAATAAAACAGTATAAAAATACCATTTTTAAAAATCGTCTTTGACAAACTCTAGGAGTATCTAATGCTAAATGAATAAAAATATTATGACCATCATAATCAGAAAATAATACTCCTCCCATAATATTATCTTTTCCAGATACATCTCTTTCAACAAAACCTATAAAAGAAAATTTATTATCTAAATCTGTATTAATATGTGCTTTTGGTGCAACGTAATTAAATATTGGCTTACGCCATTCTTCTTCTGTAACTGCTACAATCACTATGCTTTTATACCGCCACCTAAAATAGTTTTAGAAACATTTGCTTCTGCTTCATCACCAATTGAAGATGTTAAAATAGTTCTTTGACTACCACCATAACCTATACCTAATGCTGATCTTTTCTTTTTTTTAGCTTCTTCTTCTGTTTCTGGAACTGTTGTTTGTGGTGGTTGAGTTTGAGGTGTTTGAGTTTGCATTTGATTTCCTCCACCATCTCCTTTAGCAATTGTTCTTCCCATTGCATCTAATGTTCCTTGACCTCTACCAGTTATATATCTTTGATAATCTGCAAGAGTATTTTGAAAACCTAATTTACCTGCAACATTTTTTTGAAAATAATCTCTATTTATTTCAAATGTTTTTTGTCTTAAACCTTGAGCCATATTCAAACCTAAATTTAATAAAAAAAAAGGTGTGTCAGCTTTTGGTACTTGGTAATTATTTAATTGAGATTGACCAGTTGCTAACGCTGTTTTTTGTGCGCTTGATTTAATTTGAGAACTAGTTGCTACACTTGTTGTAGATGATCCGCTACCTGTATGTGGATTTGGTCTGCTTGTAGTTTTTGTTGGCGAAGATTTTTTTGATGATGTAGTTTTTGCACCAGAATATCCAGATGAAAATGGTGAACTTGATGAATATGATTTTCCTGCCATGTTATTTTTTAATTAAATATGTTAAACTCATAATCAGATTGTATTTGTAAACGATCATAAGATTTTGTTCTAGCTTTTCTTAACGACATAACTGCATATCTCATTGCTGAAATAACATCATCATTAGCTGGTACAATCTTACCATCTTTTCTATGATACATTCGTAATTCTTCTAACAGTTTACCTTGATTTTTAAAAATTTTCAACCTTTGTGTCTTAAACCTAGTATATATCTCTTGAACACCAGCTTCTACAGAGTTACCACCAGAACCTTCTTTTTGTCCATTTGCAGGTGGATTACTAAAATGTTCTCTAGTCATATTAACACCTTCATCTTTGTATTGTTGTGTTAAACTTTTACCAGACCCTTTATCAGCTTGTCTTCCATCCATAGGCCATACTACAGGTATATATCTACCTCGCATTTTAATTGCTGATGCATGAATAGGTACTGCTTCTTGCCTCATAGCATAACTATCATAAACATAAGCTGTATCTGTATCTCTATCCCAAGCAACCCATACTGCGGCTGTTGGGTGATCCCATCCAAAATCTAAACCACAAATTTTGGGCCAATGATCTGGTATTTGTATTTCATCAATTACAACATCTTCTTCTGCTACAGGAAATACTAATCCAGAACCTAATTGTGGTATTCCACGTTCACGCATTTTTCTTTCATGTGGTGGTAATGCAGATAAAATTTGTTCTCGTACTTCTGGTGTCATATGAGGTGCATCATCCCATCCTGCTGTAATTAATGCTTGTCCTTTACGTAAATTATTTAAAAATTGAGCAACTGTTTCTGTCATACCGCTTTCTGGTGTAAATGTCATATAAACAATACCACCTTTATCGGCTGTACGTGTTAGTGATTGAGTATAAATTGGTGTAGGCGGTTCTTCATCAAGCCAGATCACATCTACGCTTTCTCCCATCCATTTTTCTTTACCCATATCATAAGATTTAAAACCTATTCTAGAATTACCTCCAGATTTATGTTTAACAATTACAGAGTTTAATGCATTAGGTACACCTGCTTTTCTAATAGTATCAACTATATATTTTTTAGGTATAGAACCTGTGCCTTTTGCGGCAGGATCGTCTGGTTGGCCGATAAGTTCTTTTTGGCAAACATCCCTAGTGGTTTCGTTAGAAACTCCCCCAGCCCAAGCACGTATTGGTCTGTTAAACCGTTTACCTTCCCACCACGTTGGGTAGTGACCCGTCACATGGTATGCCATTTCCATAGCCCCACAAAAAGACTTACCGATCCTATTACCAGCCATAAGCAATCGCTGTTGAGCAATTTTATTATGAAATTTTGTTTGGTATTCGTATGGTAAATAATCATTCATACGATTAGTAGCTTTTCTATTTTCTAATTCTTTAGCAATCTCTACTGCTCTTGCTAATGCTTCATCATTCATTTTTTAATATATATTTTCTACGTAATTTTCTGTCGTTGTCTAAAGCCCATATTTCTTTTTCAGTTCGTTCTAGTTTACTATCAAATCCATAGTGTACTTTAGCTGTATTTTTAAACCTATCAACAAGAACATACCTATATACATAATTACCTTTTTTAAAATGCAATATTGTTTGTAAATCCTTAATAGGTTTAACCATAAGCACTAATAGTTTAAATTTTTTATATATGCAACCTATTAACTTAGGTTAATACTAAATATACCCTATGAGTTTGCGGAGTTATCCATTGATTAATGACACAAATAGCGTTTTGGGGGGGTGGGGGGTCAATTTACGGGCGTTCCTTACCATGTTTATCCCGTGTTTGTGTGTGTGTATGTAGGAGAAAGAGAACAAAGCAGGGGTGATTAATAACCAGACCGCATCACATGAGCCAACAGCAGGGGAAGGCGTGTGTGTGTGTGGACATCCTTCTTCTAGCCATAATACGCAGGTAATCAGAGTGATAAACCTTCTACTGTACTATAGGTGATATGCTTGTGTGTGTGTCTGTGTGTGGGATTAAGAGGCTAGTTTAAAGAGCCAGACCCATCATCATTGTCGGTAAGTTTGACTATCTTCATTGTACCTAGCAGATGGTCTAGTTCAGCTTTAAGTTCTTCGTCTGTCTTCTTACCTGTGACATCCTCTATCTTTGTCGTAGTTTGGTAGCCTGTTCTGTCTAGTAGGGAATTGATAGCGCCAAGCTGTACTGAAGGAGTAGTCTTGTCGTTTTCTATTAGCTTACGTAACTTATCCACCGCAATGGGTACGGCTGATCCAAGTAACTTTTTAGTAGCTGTATCTATTTGATTAGCTAACTTGTTTTTTAGTTCATAACCCTGTTGCTCGGCAGTCTTCTCGGAGTAACCCGCCTTAATGCAAGACTGTGTTGCGTTGCCTGTTTGACTAAAGTATTCAATGAACAGTTTTTGTTTGTCTGTAAGGTTTTGTGACATATTTGCAACATTATAAACTAAAGTTTTTTTTTATGCAATAGCTTGACAGTATTTAATTATTTATGCTAATTACTTAACTTATGTTAATTAAAAAAAGGAGAGAAATAACATGAGATATGAGTACATAATAACGGGAACTAATAACAATACTGTTCTTAAAGCTATGAGTTTTAAGAAGGTTTGTAAGCGTTTAAAAACTGATTATCCTAATGAGGCTTGTCAAGTTTTTTACATTAATAAAAAAGGTAACCAAGTTCGTAGAACTGTATTTAATGGGAGGGTTGTATAATGACTAAATCTATGCCTAGTGCAGAACACATTATTAAAGTTTTAGCTGATGAGTTAAAGCAAGAAACTGTGTCTGTAATTAAAAGCGATAAACCTACTATGACCGTTTATGACGTTGAGCCTACGCTTGAGGAGGCCCAGAAAGCTGTGGGCGGTTATGTTGAGTTGGTTGATCTTTATGAAATTGGTGAAGGTTGTCTGTTAGTTGATGAGGAAGCTAAATTAAAAAGAAAACCTATCAATGAACTAGCTACCAAACTTTATAATAAATTGTTTAACGGTGTGATTGCAGGTGATGTTATTCATATCAAACAAGAAAATAGGAGGGAATGGTAATGGGTTGGTCAGAATACATTAAACAAGCAATTGAGGTAGGGCTGAAAAGCCCTATCCCTTACAAAGTTATTCCATATAAAAATGGAGTAGGCATTAAAAAAATAGAGTTTATTAATATAACTAAAAAGGAGAAATAAAATGGAACTAGCATTAAAACTATTATTGTTTTTTATTGGTATGGGATTATCAATAATAGGCATATCAACTGCATTACACTCTACTCACATGATTTTAGGTGTACTAATTTTCGTTAGTGGATTTGTAATAACATTTTCAAGTTTTAAACCAACTCATAACTAAAAAGGAGAAATAAAATGGGATATACTAATTACTGGAAGCAACCTACGGATTTTACCGTAGATGAATGGTGTGCTGTTAAGAATGAGGCAGAATACCTAAAAAGCATTGGTAATAATTTTAATGTAGGTATCTACAAAGATGAAATTATTATTAATGGCAATAATGAAGGTTGTGAAAGTTTTGACCTGTATCGTTTTGCTAAAACTAAGCCAGACTATGCGGGGCAGGATATTACTTTCAATTATTGTAAGACTAAGGAATTACCTTATGATCTTGCTGTTTGGCATTTATTAACTTTCTGTCAAATGATTAAGAAAGATTTTGAGTGTAGTCGTGACGGTTGGGCGTGGGAGAAAAACCCACAGCCTACAGACGTTGAAAGCGATAAGCCTCTAGCTGTAAAATTTAAATCAAATGATTATTGTGAAAACAATGAATTGCCTTTTGACCAAGTTAAATACTTTCAGATGTTTGATGAAGATAATGAGGATAAGACTAAAACTACATGGGTAAGATTTAAACTTAAAAATAAGTTAAAAGGCAGAAAAGCTAATGGCTTTATAACCGCTATTGATAACGTCTTAAACATGGAACAAGTCAAAGACAATATCTTACGAAGGTTGTGGGCATAATGTCAAATAAGACAGTACATAGAATGACTATAGCAACAGGAGTAATAATGTTTCTTGTTGGTATAACATTAGCTGTTTATGTTGAGGCCGTTTTTGGCCTCATCATAAGCGGTGGGGGTTATATAATTTTTAACAATGCAATAAAGGGAGATAAATAATGGCTGAACAAAATAACGCAACGGATTTTATACAATCTAGTAACAAAGCTAGGGCGTATGAAAAAAATAAAAATAAATCAAAAAAATATAATTATACTTATGAGGAGTATTCTCAAGACACTAGATCATTTACTGTTGAAAGTGATGTTCAATTAACAGAAGAAGAAATACAAGACATAGCTTTAGGGTGTAGTTTAACAGATGGTTACACTTACGAAGGTGGTGAACAAAATAAAAGATTTAAAGCTACTTTTAAAGGTACGGAATTTGGTGATGATACTCAAACAGAATATGGTGGAGATGAAATAAAAAAGGAGGATACTGATGAAAGAGATGAATAAAATAAATACGTTTGTAGGTAAAGTTTATACAGAATTTATGAATAAACCTAGAACACCAGAACAAACTATGGTTGCTGATTTACAATTTTCAGCTAATCTTATGAAGATGGCCATTTGGAATTTAAAGAGATGGTCAAAGACTACAAATAAACCTAATAAGGCATGGAAGGATATACTTAAAAAAATAATAAAGGAGGAACAATAATGCAATTTTTAGGAAAAACCCCAAAAGATTGGAAGGCCCTTGAATTATATTACAGACGTGAGTGGTTATGTTTTGTAATTGGTTTTATAATTGGCGTTTTAATTTAATTAACATACAATTAAGGGTGTTCGTACATTTCTTTGTACAACACCTTTAATTTTTTATATTTATCCATTAATTTCAAATATTTTAATTTCCATTGATGCTTAATTTTGATTGATTTAGCTTTTTCTTTTTTTGCTCTATCAAGTTTAACCATATAACCTAATAGTAAATTACGGCCTACGGCCTTGTCTGTTGTATTTTTTATAAGATCGCTTTTCAGACTTGGACTTCGTTTTTTTATGTACACGTATCCTCTTTTTAGGTTTTGGTCTTGGGTGAAATTCCTTGAAGTTCTGTTTTGCCATTTTCAGTTTGGTTCAATACTTTTAAATCAATAATTTGTTTTAAAGTATTAAGTTCCTTTTCTTTTATATTCATTTCATCATTATAAGATTTTAAGACATTTTGCAACGCATCAAGCAGAAATTTGATCTGTTGCATACCCATAAACTTTACAGCCATAAATAGTTTTGTTTCTTTAGCTGTCATACGTACAGACATTTTTCCATCTTTTACAACACTAAAACCGTGTCTTTGCATTTCGTTATCAAATTTACTTATCCAATCAATACCATCAATATTCATCATGTTATCAATCTTGTTAGCATCATATTCATTTAAAACTTCATATAGTTTATTAATCATTTCCTCTCCTTTTTTAATTTCATTCATATACAGACTTTACCATTGTTAATGTTTGTTGCAACAGTTCTTTTTGAGTTCCCCATTTTTTTGTAAAAGATTTAGGACTATAATGATAAGCGTCTTTACCCTGCCTGTGATGTCTTGGGCATAATGGTATAACTTCAAAATTACTAGCTTTGCGCCCGATACCTGTAAGGTTTTTTATGTGGTGTAGTTCAGCAGGGCTATCTGGAAAACCCATTTTGTTGCAAATCAAACAACCCAGACCAGCAACTTTATTCATGTGGTCTTTTTCTTGTTTAGTTTTTGTACTCATTGTAATCAAAATCTTTTTTGTAAAAAGTTTTACTACCTATTTTTTTGATTTTAAGTATATTTTTATTAGCAATAATCATCTCATCACCTACTTCATTGTGTGAAAATGACATAGTAAAAATATGATTATATTTTGTTTTTTTAATTAAATACCCTTCAGTAAAACATACCTCACAAGTGTCTTTACTAGCCTCTTTAATGTCTTTCCATTCGCATGATGATGCATGGTCTTCCCACCAACATTCATATTTATCTAGTTTGTAGTAATATGGGTCTTTTCGTTTAATCTTTTTTGAGGCCATAATGTTTTGCTTCTTTCATTTGATTAATCATTTTAGTTTTCCATGTTTCAAAATTAATCTCAATCATTTTCTTTTCCCAATTCCATTTAGCTTCTTCACCAACAGCATCAGCTAATTCATCAATATGTTGTTTATATCTATCATCTGATCTTGCTTCACGTTCTTGAGCATTGACACTATCCAATTTACCTGTATTGGAATTTATCATTTTTTCTTTCATAATCACAGCCAATAATATTTTACGGCCATGTTGTAATCTTTCTAGGTTTTTCTTAGCTTTTGCATGGTTCGTGCCGATTTCTCGTAATTTATGCATATGCTGTTCTGTTATTTCTTCACTCATATTGATAACTCCTTCATGTTGTATGATTTGGCTCTTGCTATATTACAATGAATAATAAAACCCATTGTTTCTTTTGATGTAGCAATTGGAAATACTTTTTTACTGTGCGGAAAATGGCCAAATTTTCTTTTGAAAGTATGACTGGCCCAACCTTCTTTAAAACCTTTTTGTTTAGCATAATACAATAGTTCAGCATAAAATTTTTGTTTATCATCTGTCTTAACTTTCATTTTAGGAAGTTCAATTAATCTACCTTGTTGTATCAATATAGCCTGTTCTTTTTTGGTAGGTATAAAACTACAGTTAGGACATTCTGGTTGTTCTTTAGAAGGTTTATAAACTGTATCACATTGAACACACGTAAATGGTTGTTTCTCAATTGGTTCAATTTTCTTTTTTTCTTTTTCTTTAATTTTAGATACGGTCAATTGCCAATCTGGTACATCTTCTGGAAACCCATGCTCATATACACATCCAGAATGATCTATGATAAGTGTATCTTTTTTATTTTCAGCAGGTCTTAATGCTCTACCAACCATTTGCAGATACATAGAATAAGATTTAGTGGGCCTTGCTATAATTACACATGATATTTTAGGTTGATCCCAACCTTCTGTTAGTACCATGCAATTAGATAAAACTTTTATTTTATCATCTTGTAAATCTTGTAATACTTTTTCACGTTCTATTTCTGGCATCTCACCATCTATGTGACCCGCAGGAATACCATTTTGTTTAAATATATTTGTAATGTATTTAGAATGTTTAATAGACGTACCAAACACAACAGTAGGTCTATTCTCACCATACTTGATCCAATGAGTTACAATATCACCAACTAATTTAGGTGTATTCATTCTAGTGTCTAATGCTTTTTTTTCATAGTCACCTGCCATAATACGAATGTTTTGTAAATCTGGTATTGATGGGGCAACTATTCTATTAGGTACTAAGTAACCTTTTTCAGTTAGTTCTTTAATCGTACCACAATTGACTAATTCCTGATAAATATTACCAAGACCACGCCCATCATTTCTACATGGTGTTGCAGTTAAACCAATTACCCATGCTTCTGGATATGTATTAATTAAATCTTGGAATGATTTAGATGTACTTCTGTGGGCCTCATCCAATATAATTACATCAGCTTGTGGTTTAACAAAATCATCATTGTCTTTTCTTGCTGAAAATGTTTGAACACTTGCTACCTGTACATCAGAATAAATACTACCAGACTTACCTGCCATAATAACTCCATGTTTAATTTCAAAGTCAGCAAGTTTTCTACTACATTGCATAACAAGTTCACGTCTGTGCGCCACAAACATTCCAAATCTATTATTTTTAACCAAGCCTTCCATCATAGAACAAGCAATAACTGTTTTACCGCTACCTGTAGGGGCAACTAATAATATTCTTTTTTTACCTTCTCTAAAATGTTGTCGTATATCTTCAATTGCTTTTTTTTGATAATCTCTCAATAAGTTCATTAGTATCTTCTCCATATATCGTTTAGTTGAAACATAACTTCGTTTAAATTTTCTGGTGGTACACATGAGTTTGCAAATTCAATAGCTTCACCTTTTGCATAGTCGTAACTTTCACCACGTTTTTTTATAGCTATTAAAATTTTAACTAACTGTGCATGACGTTCACCTGCATTGATACCGTAACGAAGTGTGCCTGTGTATTTACCTTTATAAGTTGATGGTGTGTAATCCATCTTAATAGTTTTTTGCTCTGGCCTTTTTAATTCCAAACCTTCTTTAATTTCTTTCATAGTGTAAGGCATATCAGTTGTACATTGAATTATTTTTACAGGATATGGATTTTTTTTATGGTGATAAAAACCTGCAACTCTCATAATTCTAGGCAAATCTTTTACAACAGGGTCAGAATTAAATTTAGATGCCAATGCTTGTTGATACAAAGTAAAACTTTCTAAAGGCATATCTTTTACTAACCAATAACAATGGTATTTTTTTGGCGAAGTATTTACAATTAGATTAGGTGGAATATTAAAACTATCTGGTAGTGGTGTACCATCTAAATCTATAAACACAGCCCTAATCTTTTGTATGTTTTTAGTTGTACGACCAAGACCATTAGTTTCATTTACTGTAAAATATATACCCGCACCTTTACTGTTAAGTTCAGCCAATTCGTGAAAGTGTACTTTTATACTTCCGTGCAATTGTTTTATTAATCTTTTGTTTAGGCCCTTATCATCAAATGTTTGGAATGAATGATGTTTACCAAAATAATCAAGAAACATACTGTAATGAGAATTTTCGTTAAAACTACTCACAACGATAACCCAAAACTAAATAACCCAGTTTAGTATAATGACCTGCTCTCATATCATCAGTTTCTTCTCTGTATTCTAATTTTTTTAAAATAGCATTGCCATATTTAAAACAATCTACGTTTTCTTTTTTAGGCATTGTTATTTCAGTTAGATTGCAAGTAGCGCAAGTTAAAATAAAAAATATTATTTTTGTCACTTGCTCTCCTCTAAACTTTCTTCCCCCCATCTAATTTTAGCACCTAACTTACCTGCTACTACTTTTTTTTTTCTATTTTTAATTTGTTCCTTACGTTCAGCTTCAGCTTGAATACATATTAAATATTTTTTATTATCTTTACCTTTTACTTCTTCAAATAAATGTTTAATTTTTGGTAAAATTTTTTCAATTTTTTGTAATCTACATCCACACATTTTAGCAATTGTTTCATTATCAAAAGGTATTTGATATCCCCTCCATGCATGGCAAAATAATAAAATATATGCACCTTGTTCTTCTAAAGATAGTTTCAATCTATTTGGGTCACTTATCCAATCACTTGCATAAAATTGAAACGCAGGTGATTGTTCGTCTGTCATTGATTTTCTCATACTATAAATTCCTTGAGTTTAGTTAATTTTGTTTTAAACCAAAAAGAAATGGGTGTCAATAGGGGTATCTTGTGTGCAGTTGGAGATGAAGGTGAAGATGAAGGTGAAGGTGAAGGGCTATTTTTTGCCATTAGCAAAACGATAGCACTTTTTAGCAGAACTATAGCGGTGCTATAGCGGTGCTATAAAAAATTGTTAAAAAATAAGGGGGTATGAGGCGGAAAACTAAACTTAGAGAGAGAAAGAAAAAACCGCCCCATACAAAAGGTATATTTTTACGCTAAATTGTGGATGCGCTACGCCTACCTTACAGGCGCAATTTGTAAATCTGGTCTAATATATTCTATATCAAAATCACCAAGTTTTGCAATCTGATATGCTCTAAAAGGTGGTATTACTTTCCATTTAGATACAGCAGGATGTGAAATACCCAACATTCTAGCTAAATTTTTACCACCGTATTGATTAACGATTTCTTTTTTTCGTTCCATTGCTATTTTAAGATTGCTCATAATACATATTTTTTATTCTCAATAGATATTTCATTTGTTCTTCAGTATCTATTAATTCTTTTGTGGTTGATAATATAGCTTCAGCTTTGTTAGTGTGTTGAGGAATTACAGATGATTTATCTATATTTACAACATCTTTTTCTAATCTTTTAGCTTTAGCCTCAAGTTCATTTATTAGTTCTGGTAGTATTGTAGCCATGCATAAACTTATACATTTTTATTAACATATGTCAATTTATTTGACTTTGGTTAATTACTGTGAAATAACCACATCCAATCAATAATAAATATACAAAAAAGGACAAAAATATGACAAGTATAATAGCAGGTAGTGGAGATGCACCACGTTATCCAAGTGTATCAGTTGGCGTACATAAAGCCAGATGTGTAAAGATCATTGATCTAGGTACACAAAAATCAGATTTTAACGGTGAGATTAGTTGGAAACGTCAAGTTCTAATTATCTTTGAAACACCAGAAGAACTGAATAGTGAAGGACAACCATTAACAATCAGTAAATTCTATACGTTATCATTACATGAGAAATCTAATCTTGGTAATGATTTAACATCATGGAGAGGTAGAGCATTTAGTGAAGCAGAAAAACAATCATTTGATATTTCTAAATTACTTGGTGTACCTTGTTTATTGAATGTTATGGATAAGAATGGGAAACCAAGAATATCATCTATAATGCCAATGAAAAAAGGTGATCCAATTGCTGAACAAATTACTCAAGGAGTAGTGTTTAGTTTAGAGGATTTTCAAAATGGTAAAAAAGAAGTTTTTAATAATCTATCTGAAGGTATTAGAAACATTATTTTAAGATCAAAAGAGTTGGAAGGCATGAACCAAGATCAAGGTGATGAGGGTAATGGTGCAAGTGTCGGTGATAGTCCAATCCCATTTTAATGATTATAACTAATAACTCAAACTTACCAAAAGTAATTGAACGGGCTGTAAAAAATGACCCCTATGATAGTAGTGGGTCAGACATCTCTACTACCCGTTTGATTGCACCCCCTAGAATTAGGGTCTTGCAAATGAGAAATAATGATTTGATTAAAGAAGATGTGTCTGATCGTATATTTTCTTTATTGGGCCAATCAGTTCACCACATTATAGAACGAGCAAAAGTTGCTAGTGATATAGCTGAACGTAGATTGTACTATAAAGATGATAACATCACTAACGGTTGGACATTATCGGGTGCTTTTGATTTGCTTACAGGTGACGGTAAACTTATAGATTTTAAAGTTACTTCAGCTTGGTCAGCATTAGATGCTTTAACAAATGGTAAAATTGAATGGGAACAACAATTGAATGTTCTTGATTTCTTATGTCGTAAAAACCAAAAAGATTTAACTAAATACAAAAAAGAATTAAAAGTTAAATCATTGTCTATCATGGCTATACTACGAGATTGGTCTAAATTAAGAGTAATGCAATCAGACAACTATCCTAGAAAACAAGTTGTTATGATACCTATACGTAGGTGGTCAGATCAACAACAGGAAGACTATGTTAAAGCTAGAATAAAACTACACCAAGACGCAGAGAAGATGAAAGAACTACCTTTGTGTACAGCTAAAGAAAGATGGCGTAAAGAAGATCAGTTTGCTGTTATGAAGGATGGTAGAAAATCTGCTTGGCGTTTATTTCCTACAAAAGAACAAGCTAAACAATTTATCGTTGGTGAAAAAATGGTAGAAGGTAAAGGCTGTGCAATTGTAGAACGTAAAGGTGAAGATGTAAGATGTCAGCATTATTGTAGTGTCAATGAATTTTGCTCTCACTACATGGATGTATCATTCTAATGAGTGTTTATAAAAAACAAGTAGGCGGTGACCATTACAAAAAAATGGTCATCCAACCTGCTAAATTTATTAATGCTAATAAACTTCTTTACGCAGAAGGTGCGGCCATCAAATACATATGTAGGCATGGCTCAAAAGGGGGTCTAGAAGACATAAAGAAGGCCATACAGTACCTTGAAATGATTAAGGCTAGGGATTACTCCAAAAAGAAAAAATAATACCAATTAACCTCTTATTCTGATAAAATAGGAGGTTATGGATTACAGATTTACAGCAATATTAATAATACTTATGTGTTTATTGGCTTTTTTAGGAGGCCCAGCGACATGATTGATAAGTTTTTATTAAAATTTTTTGGCGGTCTGGATAATATATTTTCATTTTTAGAAACATACTCAATTAAATTTTCTGTTTGGTTATGGCAATCAAGAGTAAAAATATTAAGAAGAAAGAGAAAAAAAAAATGAGAGATACAAAAGTATTAGAGCAATTTAAAAAGCATACAGAAAAAAAACTTAAAGAGATGAATGTATTTAAACTTTTAAAAAAAGAAGTAAATCATGGTGCTAATGGTACACAAAATTATGTAATTAAAAAAGGTATTAATAAAGGTAAAATTGCTAAATGAAACGACAACACAACACAGCTATGATTGCTTTACTTGGTACAATTCTTTTAGGTTTATCTACTTATGTATTGATAACTATTGTAGAATTACAAGTTCATGTTGGTATGCTTACTGAAGAAATAATGTCTGTAGATAAACAAATAGGTAGAATTTATAATCATATGGATAGGTTAGCTAATGACTAAATTTTTACTTATATTACAAATGTGTTCTGGCATAAATGGTGAATGTACACAACCAATTCAGTACCAAAAATTGTTTAATAATTATGCAGAATGTGCTATATACGGTTATTCAGCAAGTGTTGAATATTTAGGAAAGACAGATTTTAATATGATTAATGAACATAAATTACACGTTAGATTTTGGTGCAAAGAGGGTAAAGATGCGTAAGAAAAAAATAGTAAAAAAAACTCCTGTATCTGCATCACATAAAATGATTGCTTTCAAACTAGATGAAGTAAAAGAATTAGTATTAAAAAACTCAAAAGACATAGAAGATTTAAAGGCCCAAGTAAATATGGGTAAAGGTGGCATAAAAGCTATATTTGCAATTGGTTCATTAGTTGCTATTATATTAGGAACAGGAAAGTTTTTTAAATTCTGGGGATAATTTATGTGGTTAAATGCAATATCATTAGCACTAAAAGCTGGTACTCACATATACAAAAATAAACAACAAACTAAAATGCTTATGTCAGATGCTCAAATGCGTCATGCAGAAGCTATGGCAAAAGGTGAAAAACAATACGAAGGCAAATTGTTAGAGGCCCGTCAATCGGACTGGAAAGATGAGGCGGTTCTTATAATTCTAAGTTTGCCCGTGTTGGTACTTGCGTGGGCCGTGATATCGGATGATCCTACAGCAATGGATAAAGTTCAATTGTTTTTTGATATGTTCTCACAGCTTCCGTCATGGTTCACTAATCTTTGGATACTTGTCGTGGCAAGTATTTATGGTATAAAAGGTACACAAATCTTTAGAAACAAAAAATAGGAGATACAATGGCTAAAAAAGGTTTATACGCAAACATCAATGCTAGAAAAAAAGCAGGTACATCTAGACCAAAATCTAAAAGTACAATTACTGCTAAAGCATACAGTAACATGAAGTCTGGGTTTAAGAAAAAATCATCATAATGTATGAAGAACTAAAAGACCGTATTAAAGAACATGAGGGTTTTAGAAATGTTGTTTACAAAGATAGTCTAGGTTTTGCCACAATTGGGTACGGTCATTTAGTCAAGGAAAATGATCCTTTTGTAGAAGGACATACATACTCACAAAAATTATTAAACGATTACTTTGAAATAGATTTTACTAATGCTGTAGTTGGTGCTGAAAAATTAATAGGTAATCAAGATATGAATTACAAAGCCAAATGTGTCATAATTGAGATGGTATTTCAATTGGGTATGACAGGTGTATCTAAATTTAAAAATACATTAAAAGCTGTTAAAGAAGAAGATTGGGATACTGCCGCAGATGAAATGTTAGATAGTGTTTGGGCCGAACAAACTCCAGAACGTGCTAACGAACTTTCCTCAACAATGAGAAGTTGCAAATATTAAAAATTAAACTATAAGTTTAGTTATGTTAATCATAGAAGACGTAATTGTTAATTACGGAAAAAATGAAACTGTTGAAATAATTAATGATGTTCATATTTCAAATGGCATTGTTAAATTTATTGATCCTAAAGAACAACTTAAACAATTAGAAGAACAGATTGATGGTTCTCCTGCGGAGTTATATGAACAAAAGAATATTAGTGATTAGTGATATGCACGTTCCTTACCATCATAAGGATAGCATAGAGTTTTTAAGAGAAATAAAAAAAGAATATAAACCAGACATGATTGTTAATATAGGTGATCTATTAGATTTCCATGCCATATCTATGCATGAACATAATCCAGATTTATTTAGCGCAGGGCATGAATTAAAAGAAGCTAGAAAATACATTAAAGAACTAGAAGATATATTTCCTAAAATGGTAGAAGTAGATAGCAACCATTCTAGTCTTGTTTATAGACGTGCATTAAAGTTTGGTAAGTCAAAAGAATTTCTAAAAGATTATGGTGATTTTCTTGGTACTAAAAAATGGGAATGGATTGATGATTTAACTTTAACATTATCTAATGGTAAAAGATGTTTTTTTACTCATGGAAGATCAGCAGATGTATTAAAGGTATCACAAGCAATGGGTATGAGTTGTGTACAAGGCCATTATCATACTAAGTTTCTTATCTCTTATTGGGCCAATCCAGATAATATATTCTTTGGTATGAATGTTGGTTGTCTTATTAATCAAAAATCAATGGCATTTGCTTATGCCAAAAATTTTAAAACTAGATTTATAATAGGTTGTGGAATGATTATAGATGGTATTCCAAGATTAATGCCTATGATCCTAGATGATAAAGGTAATTGGATTAAGAAGTTGGTTTAACTATATCTGATTTTACTTTAGCAATAGCATCTTCCCAGTTAGTAGTGCCATTAACCTTATCCCAGTATTGCATATCTAACTGTTCTTGAATTGATGGATAAGCAGTTGCTCTATCTCTTTGATATTGATTAGCATCATACTCTGCTTGTACCTCTACCATTTTAGCTTCTATGTCAGCTTTAGGAATAGGTGTTGTTCCATTGTGCCATTCTATTTCGCAAGTGTTAATATCTTTACCTCTAACAACTACTTGTGCATTAGGATTTATTTTTAATATTGCATCTACTATCATCATGCTATCTCCATTGCTGTTATTGTTGAAGTACCATCATTTTGTTGTTGAACTGTAACTCTATTAACTGATGTATGATTGTGAAATTGTGTTTTATATGTAATAGCTGATGTAGTTGATGGAGCATCTAAATAATTAAAACCTATATTATTCATATTTTCTATTGTTGTAACAGTTAATAAAGCTCTATCTGCAATATATAAAATTTCTGTGGTGTCTCTTAATAACCTTAAATGAATAGAGTTTGAACTATTACCATTACTTTTAAAACAATCAGCTTGTGTTCCTACAATATAAATTTTATTTGAAGTAGATGTTGGAGTTATAGTTACCGATAATCCAGTATCAGCATAAGTAGTTGAACTACTTTCTGCATATGTTGATGTAGAGGCTTGAACAACTTGCAAAACCTTACCACCTACACCAGCTGGTAAAGCAGTTATCGCATTTGCTCCTAATGTAATTATTGCCATTACTCTCCACCTCCATTATCAATTACTGTTCCACCATCTTTTATCCATTCTTGAATTGCTTGGTAATCTGAATTTGCTTCATTTAATGGTACAAGTTTTATTTTATTAGAATTAACATAAGTTACTATATAACCATTGTGTTCAACTGTTGGTATTGTTTCGTATATTTTTTCTACTGTATTAATCATAATTATAACTCCGCATCAAATGCCATAAAAGAATTTCCAGCTGAAACTCCTACCATTGTACCTGATACTCCATGTGAAGCTGAAATTTGATTTGTATTTCTCATTATCATTGATTGAACTCCATTTCCTCCTATACTATTAAAACTATTAAATTTATCAGATGTTGTTTCATGGTAATATTCATAATAATCTGTGCCACTTGCTTGGTCTATGCTAGGTACACTTCTCATTTGATTTGGAAAATTTATACAAGATGATACTTGATTAGGATAATGAGTAGTACCTATTCCACCACCTATTGCTCTTTGGTCTATAATAGGAGATGCACCAGATGTTCTTCTATCACAAAATACATAATAATATCTTTGACATCTTCTCATATTAACATCAAAAGGCAAGAACTCAAAATCAGATGCAGATGTTCCAGCTTCTAATTGTACTCCTGCAATATATAATTCGTTTGATGTGCTATCTGCAAGGTTGACTTGACCTACTGCTCTTTTAGAGTTGCTTCTTGAACCCCAAGCAGTTTGTAAAGTACCAGATGTGTATTCTGTTCCTGCTCCAAATAATAAATTAACATTTAAACTTCTACCATTATCATTACCAAATGCACCAGATGTATCTCCATCAAAAGTTAAAGTTTTCTTTTCCCAAGTTGATGCTGATGAAATTGTATATGCTTGTGAGATTGTTCTATTGTTATCTTCATCATGTAATTCAATAATATAAGTTCCTGTTTTATTAGATTTAATCCAAAAAGATAAAGTTGTACTTTCAGCAGATGAAGTACCTTTTTTTAAATACTGTAGGTTTTGACCTTCAATAGATTGTCTTATTCCTAAAAACCCACTAGAAGGAGAAGCATTAGCTGTTGTGCAATCCCACTTCATAGATTTTGCAAATCCTTGACCACTAGGTACATCAGTTGATTGTGATACTGTAAAAGTTCCTATTCCTTCATTTATAATGTTCATTCTATCTACTGTGTAATAGCCATTTCCTGTAATAGAAGATTGTGAAGTTCCTCTTTGTGCAATGCTCATATCTCCATTGATGATGATGTTTTTAAATGCTGATTGATTAGGTACTGCACCACTTGCTAGTTTAGTAGATGTAACTGCACCAGTTCCAATTTTAGCTTCTGTAACTGAACCATCACTAGGTGTTGTAATTAATCCAACTCCATAATGTAATACAAAATCGCAAGTAGAAGTTCCTGCAACTGCTGTTCCAAAATCTATTGTTGAACCAGATACAGTAAAGTTACCTGCTTGTACGACACCATCAATACTTAATAATAATGTGTTAGCAGAACTAGGTGTAAAATTACTTCCACCTTTTTGTAATGTGTAACTAGAACTACCATCAAAGGTAATGTTATCTAGTACCTCTACATTGCTTATCTTGTCTGTATCTCTACCTATATACGGCATTAATTATTCCTTT
>Ga0181380_1000100_pt1 | contig 36119 bp, 55 predicted proteins | sample 3SPOviralmetaG_FD_130116 | JGI IMG/M metagenome (GOLD analysis project Ga0181380, IMG submission 130116) | Marine viral communities from the oligotrophic San Pedro Time Series (SPOT) site, San Pedro Channel, CA, USA - 3 SPOT_SRF_2009-08-19 | ecosystem: Environmental > Aquatic > Marine > Strait... | reverse complement strand
TCTTCCAAAAGCATCTACAGAGCTAAATGAGTTACCTGCAGAACTTCTTACAATAGAAGAACCTGTAGCAAGCTTAGCGTTTCTACCCCATTCTGCAAGCTTAAACAACCTACTTCTTGTTAATTCTTTATTTGAAGTTATGTCTTTTAATATTTCAACAAGACTAACATCTCCGGCAAACATATCTTCAAAAACTTTCCAATCAGTTATTTCTTTTGCTTTTAAATCTCGAATTACTCTACCAGTTCTACCAAACTGACTTGCAATTTCTTGATATGCTAGCGCAGCTTTTTCTATTAACGGCCTATAATCAGTATTATTTGTTTTTGCAAAATCAGTTAATAGCGTAGAAAGCATGTTGACTAAACTTGCTGTTTTTGCAGGTAAATTATTTAAAGTTATTTCACTTTTATGAAAAACCTCATGTATCATTTCACCCATTATTTTTTGACTATTTGCATCTCTTTCAATCGCTTTTAATGTTGTTGTGCCTTGAGCCTTAGATACTTTTTCTCCGCCTATTTTTTTTACAATTTCATTTAAAATATCTACTTGAGCTATATTATAATTACTAGGTTTGTCACCGCCTAAAATATCAACTCGCATATTACCAATATATTCATCTGGCTTTCTATACTTAGTTCTAGTTCCTTTAACCGGGTCTTTTCTAGAAGAGTATTCAGAGTCTATTTCATTTGCTAGTTTTTTAGCATTTTCAAACAATGCTTCATCTGCAAGCCTTTTGTAATTTTTATTAGCGTATTTAATAAAATCTTTTGAAGCGCCAATTTCTCTTAAATAATTAATTAAGTTCTTTTTTGTTATTTTAAGACCTGTCTTACCATTCTCCCATAATTGCCGTATATCTGCTGATATTTCTGCATCTCTTTGTTTTTGTTTTTTAGACTTTTTAGCATTTCCGCCTATTTGACCGCTTGTAGTTTTTTTACCAATATTGCTTGTAATTCTAGCCACTAACTGCTTAGATGTCATTATTTGTCTAATATTATTTTGAGACTTAGCAATAGTATTATTAATTGAGTCTATAGAATTTTTAAGCAATTCAACTCTAGGAGACTGTACGCCAGTTTCTAATGTTTGTTTTTCTAGTTTAGAAACTTCATTAATCGTTTTTTCTAAATTTCTTCCAAGTTCTCCTATTTCAGCTTCGTATTTTTCTAACAATACTTCTCTATTTTGTATTCTTCTTTTTCCTGTTCTAGGGTCTCTCATTGAAGTCACTCGTTCTGGTGCGGGTTCTGGCCCTATTTTTTTCTGACCATATTTTGCTCCAATAATTTCTTTAGGCGCGTCTTTTTGAACTTTTAGTATTCTAACTAAATAATCACCCTTAGTTGTTTTTGCGTATGTAGCAATTACATTTTCACCTACATATTCTGGTAGTTTAGAAGCTACATATTCTTTTATCCCATCTAAACTTTTATATCTTCGCGTAGGCTCTCCTTTTATAGCTTCAAAACCATCTCCTATTTTAAAGTCAGAAGATTTAGTAATTTTTTGTTCTTGCAATACTCCTTGTTTTTTTTGTGATTTTTTTTGGAATTGTTTTTTTATTGATTCTTGTAAAGTTTTTTTAGCTTTTTCTTTTTTTACTTTTTCAGTTATTTTTTTAACTTTTTTTTCTACTTTTTTTAATTTTTTTGCAACGCTATTTTTTTTATCTAACACAACATCTGGAACATCTCTATCTAAATTAACTTCTGTGCTAGTTTGTTTTTCTGCTTTTTCTAAGATTTGTTCTACTTTTTTTGGTTCAATTAAATCAAGCTCTAACTGTTCCCCTACCGCTTGCTTTGCTTTTTCATTTAACTCTGGATTCTTTTTTAAAGCATCTGATGCTTTTTGGCCTTCTTTTGAAAGAGGTTTACTAGGAGTTTCACCATTAGCATCTTTGACTACATCTCTAAATTCTGCATTTTTTTCAGCTATTTTTCTTGTTTTAACACCAAGATTAGTTAATCCATGAGCTGACATAAAAGTATATACTCCGCCGGTATCATATATATGCTTTTGAGCTTTTTTTCTCATACTTGCAAGTTCTTCTTTAGAAATATCTAAACCAACAAGACCGGCAATAGGGTTAGTAACATCATATATACCAGATGCCATTATTAGTTTATTAAATTCTTCTGGAAAAAAAGATATTAACCCATAAAGAGTTTCTTCTGGATTTGCTGCTAACTGAGTAGGTATATCAATAGCTAATCCGGGTACTTCTGCTATATGACTTAAAACATTTACCCCGAACTGAGCAATAGGTTTTAAATCTTTAAAAGGCATAGTTTCCCAATTAGGGCTTTCTAATGCAAGATACGATTCTGTTGCTTTTTTTAATGTTCCTGCAATATCAGTTCCTCCTAGTTTAAATGTAGGATACATTGCTTGTTCTTCATCACTTACAAAATCAGTAGAGCTTGGCTGTGCTGTTTCCATTTGTGGAAATCTTTGTTGTGTTTGACTTATTATGCCTTGACTTTGATTTTGTATAGCTGAAGATATTTCTTCATTCCCTTCTGACTGCGGTGTATAATTAACATTAATAGCATCTTGTTTACCACCAGACTCTGCTAGCATAACTTGTTTTGCAGTTTGCGGGTCATCAAACGATTCGTTTATTAATTGAACAGCTTCTGGAGAAACTCCATATTGATTTACTATTTCTTCGTCTGTAATACCATCAAATTCTTTATGTTTTTGTTTATTGTATGCTACCCAGTTATTCCATCCCCTTGGGTCGTTTTTAGCTATATAAGCAGCCATTTCAATATTCTCTTCAATGCTTTGGTCTGCTATGCTTTTATTAAAAAGCTGATTAGAAGTATCTGACCAATATTTGTCATTAATTTGAAATAGTCCGTAATCAGAGCTACTGATTTTTTGATTAGATTCATAATTAGGACTTGCTATGCTAGCTAATGTATCTAAGCTAGAACCGGGATTATTTAATTCATTATGTAAAATATCATTAGGGCCTTCAGTTGTACTTAAAGATATAAGGTTTTCTTCTAATGGAGCTTTAATGTTTTCTTGTGTGGGGCTTTCTATTTCTGGAGCAAAATCTTTATTTAACTCATTATAAAACATTGTTGAATCACCAAATTGGTCATTGTTTAAATACTGTCTTAGTAATTCTGCTTGATTAGGGTTTTTTATTTCTTCTGAAAATTGTTCTAAATCACCAAATTGCGTTGGATTAGAATCATTTTCTTGAAGATAATTAAATAATTTTTCTACTTGAGACATAATTATTTATCCTTATTTCCAAAAACTTCCAGATTTTTTAGGAATATTATTACCCACATCTAAATCTTCTAATTTTTGGTCTTTTATATCATCTGCTTCAAGCATTTGAATAGGAGCATTTCTCAACTTATTATATTGATTTTGTAAATTTTGATTTTCTGCACCTAAAAAATATTCATATGTAGGGATTCCTGCATTTCCTTTTGGTAAATATTTTCTTGTATTCCCAAGAACTTTATTGTAATAATCTAACTCATCTTGAAGGTTATCAGACCATTTTGCAGGTAATAATCCTTGATTAATATATATTGCGTCTTTTGGGCTTAATCTACCTTCTTTTAATCTTTTTAGACTTTTTACTCTATCTCTAGAAAAAGACCTAGTTTCTTTTATTAAGTCACCTGATTTATCATCTGGTGTTCTTTGATATTTTGCTCCTACATTTTCAAAACCAGAAGGCAATCCTTTAGTGGGTTTATTTGTACCTGTGTACATACCTTTTACAGATACTCCTGTTGGAATACCTTCTTCATCAACTTGAGGAAAATCTTCAAACTTAGGTTCTTTTTTTGGGCCTTCAAAAACAGTTTCAGTAGAGCCATCTTGTTTTATTTTAACAATATTACCACCTACAGTTTGATATTTAGGCGTGCTAGCTTTTTCAGCAGCTTTGTAATACTTTTCTCGTTCGCTTGACTTTTGGTCTAAATACGTACTTAAAAGGTCTGTAAGTATGTTTGCGTTAAATGTCGGTTCTCTATATGCCATGATTAATACCTCCCCCTTTCAATTCTTAATTGGTTTAATAAATCATCAAGAGTGTTTAATTCTGTTTGTTCTTTTCTTCCTAGATTAATTTCATCAAGGGTAGCTTGTAGTCCAAACATTTCATCATTTCGTGCTTTCTGTCTATTCATCATATCTTTTTTTCTTTCAGAAGCAATGTCTGTAACTGTCGCTAAATTTGTTCTAGCAACTTTACTTTCTGATTCACTTTTAATATTGTATGAGGAGTTTAAAAATTTATCTAACTCTGATAATCTTTTATTCTCTCTAATATTTTTATTTATGCCACCTATTTCAGAATAGAATTGGCTTATTTGAGGTCTTCTTTGCTCAATAGTTTGAGTCATATCATCAATTTTAGCTTTATTACTTTTAGCTTGTTTAGAACCTTGAGTTTCTCCAAGTATCCCCCATTTTCCTGATGCCGGATGCCATTTAGTTCCCATAATAATATTCCTTAATTATTTCTAGTAGTTCCCTTAAGTAAACTACTTATTCCCTTTAAAATTGTACCCGGCACAGCGCCAAAACCTGTTAATTGCAATCCGGTTCCTACTGTATCTAAGGCTGTAGTAGGCGTAAATCCTTTTGTACTTAAATCTTTTAAAGCGCTTACTGCTCCTAATGCTGTACCTGCTGTTCCTAGTGCGCTAGAAGCTGTGCTAGATGTTGTGCTAGTGTTTCCTAGTCTTTCGCTTGCAGCAGACATAGCTTCGTCAATTTGAGCTTGAGAAGCTGTGCTAGCATTTAGTTTGTTTACCCCCTCAGGCAAAACTCCTTGAGCTTCAAACATCTGACTATTAGTTGGGCTAGTTAATAAATTATTTTGTAAATCCATTTTTTGTTGTAAAATAGTTTGAGGCGGTTTTACACCTTGCATTATTTCTTCTAACGTAGGTTTAGATTTTGCTATTGGAATATATTCAGCGTCTTTATAATCAGCGAACTCTAAAGCTTCTAACGGTTGGTCTCTCACTATTCCTTCTTGCATAGTGCTTACAGGGGCTATTTGCATTTTTTCATTAAACTCTTTTTTTGTTTCCATAGGATTACCTTGAAATCTGTATTTATCAAAACCGAGAGTCTCTTTTAATGTTATAGGTTTTCTTGTTTTATCAACGACGTTTTTTACCCCTTGTCTCATGTATTCTGCTGATAGCTTATCGTTTAATAAAAAATCTTTAAAAGAAAGGTCTGGTCTTGCTCTTTTTGCAAGTAAAAAATCTTTTCTAGTTTTTAGAGCTTTTAAGCCTGTTTCCCCTGCGCTACTAATGTTTTTAAGATTTTGCTTATCAGTTTGTTGAGCTTGTTGTAAATCGCTTCTTATTTCTTGAATTAATCTTTGGACTTCCTGAGAGCTACGTCTGGAGTCTCCTTCTAATCCTATTATTTCTTCTATTGTTGCCATAATTATGCCCTATCTAATACTTTTTTATATAATATTGAACCTTTGCGATGATATTCTACCAGACCTTCAGATGTTTCTCTAATTACAGGGACTCCTTCAGTAAGTTCTGATGCAACAGGTATTCCTTTTTTTATTTGCAATCTTTCTTGCTTTTTATGTAAAGAAATTCTTTCTTGTCTAGTCATGCTCATTATTTAACTGTTTTAATTCTATATATTATTGATATATCATTTATAGCAAATGAGCTTAATACTGTTCCACTCATATGCAGTTGAAAGCTGTAAATATTATTTGCTTCAGATGTTGTCGCAGGTTTTAATTCAGCATGATACCAGTAAGTGTCGTCTGCGTTAGTATCTTCTAATGGAGTTGTGTCTGCACTTCCTGTTGGCTTACCTAAAGATGTTCCTTCAAAATTATAAAAAGTATTATTGTCTCCATTTACAGAATACTGAAAAGTTAAAGTATCAGCATCGCCTTTATATGAAATTCTTACTTTATAAATTCTTTTTCTTACTGCGGGAGCGTTAAAATCAATATCTTTTGTTTTTATAATTGCGGTTATAGAAGCAGTTGGCGTATCAGTCCAGTACATTAATTCGCTACTTTCAGTTCCAGCAGACCAAACAAGCCTACCTTTATAATCGTTTACAAAATTTGAAACAGGCAAACTACTACCCGATTCTTCATCGGTGTCTATTTTATTAAGTCCATATGTCCAACTTTTTGTTGTCATATCATATAAGTATATAGAATTATCATGTTGCTCACCTTTTGGGTCTGCCATAATAATTAATTGGCGTTTATTTGGTAAGTAACCAATAGAAGGATTATCATTATCATAGTTAAACCAACCATTTGAACTGTCTAAATCTCTTATATGCACATCAAACCTAGAAAAACCTTCATGTTCTAATAAGTTCCTTACTTCCTTACCATCATATAAGTAACAGCCTAAATCATTTACCCAAGCTATGCCATAATCTGTTCGGCATACTGCATAAGGATTTTTTACCCCTTTATACATATATGTATCTTCTAAAAATTCTATTTCTTGAGATATGTTTATAATATGTAGTTTATTTTTTTTATACTGCAACAATCTGTCAGCATATGTATCTAAATGAACAATTTCATCTCCATCTTGAACGCTTACTTCTACTTTTCTATTTAAAGGAAAAAGGTCAAATTTATTTGGCAAAGACTTTAACATCATGTCTCCATGATTTTTATAAATGCCATCTTTGTTTGCCATTTTAATATTTCCAATATAAAACTGACGATTTGCAAAAACTCCTGTCGAATAACCTACTCCAACTTGGTCGTCGTTATTCATATTAAAAAGTTCTGTAGGGTCGTTTTTAAAACCATTTCTTGTTTCGTATGTTTCAAATGTTGGTGGTTCAGATATAAAAGTGTCTTGTAAGTGGTATTCTGTTATTGATGTTATTTGAGTCCAAGTTGTTGTAAAGTCTTCTTGGTCAGATTTTCTTAATCCTTTATTTAAATCAATTTCTAACAAATGATACCACGTTTTTGACGTATCTGAATTTTTTCTATAATACATATTAGCGCCTGTTATTCTACCTGTAAAGCTAGTATCCCAAGCATGCCCGGCTGCAATGTCTTGTATAAAAAAACTAAAGTTTTTTTTGGTGGGCTCAGCAATAGAAGTCCTATTGTGTATTAAGCTTTCTTGATTACCATCATAAACCCAAGTAAATCCTAAATCATAACTATCGTAGACTTGAAAAGCTGTACTATCTGACCAAGTTATAGATTCTGTGTGAACAATAGTTTCACTTTCAAAACCTGTAATAATACTTACGCTTGAACCCATTTTTACAGACATGCCTACCATATTAGAACTAAAAACAGCGCTATTAGATATAAGTTTTCTTAAAGCGTTTCCAGAGCTTGCAGAAGTTCCAACTACACCATTAGGATTCCATTTCCCCGATTCTGCAACCATATTGCTGAATCCGTAGTCAGTCGATATTTCTAACTTACCTTCATCTGGACTATAAGAACTGCCCGAACCGGACAAAACAATATTAGTATCTGTAGGAGATAAAAGCTCAGCATCCGTATAAATCCACTTATTACACTTTACACTTGTTGTCCCCCACCTATTTCTTTCGATATACCCATACCATTTTAAAATATTGTATTCACCTTTTTTTCTATCTGATAACCTTATGTTGCCATCGATTAAATTATATTGAGGATATATTGTAGCTCCTTGCTCTCTTGGAAAAGAAAAATTCAATGTATCAGAAGAAGGTTTTTCTTGAACAGCGTAAGTACCTTGATTAAAAGAATATGTAAAAATAACATCTTCAAAAACATTGTTTGCGCCCGGCCCTCTATAATTAAATAAGTAATTATCACCAGTATTTACTGCAATAGGTTCTAATTTTAAATTACTTAAAACTATATTCATTGTACTTCCACTTGCTTGTATAGAAAATTTTCCAGTCCTAGCACTCGAGTGAGAAAGAAAAGTTTTTGTATACGTTCCATTTGCTCTTGTCAAGTTTTGGTCTGTGTTTGCAAATTCTCCGCTTCCTCCTTTTATTTTAAAAACAGGAGTGCCTCCTGACTCTGAGTAGCCGGCTACTGTATATGTTAATTTATAATTAGTCGAATTAAAGCCTCTATCTTGCCTATTGTTAGCTGTTTGATAAATAACACCAACATCGCCTTGAGCAGCATATGTAAAATTCCCGTTATTTTTTGTCCACCCATATAAACCATTGGTAGTAGCTGTCCATATACTACCAGAATTTTGGTTTGTAATTCCGTTTCGCAAAAGACTGTGATGACCTGCCATCGTATAATCATGGCTGAATGCAAAAAGGCCATACCCATAAGAGTTGGTTAAAGAATCTGTTTCAAAGACATAATTTAAAAGCGCACCCCTACCCATTGTTTTGATTTGACCAATATTATTAATTACTATATCTCTTAATTCAACAAATTCATGGTCTTTAATATCTCTTGGGTCTGCGTTATTATTTACACCGCCGTGAAACTGGTCAATTTTATAAACTTGTTTAGCCATCAGAGCCTTGTGCTAGAAAAGGTGCTAGCGCGTCTTGATATTTTTGTTCTAACTCTTGATATTGAGCGCGATGAAGAGCAACAATTTCAGAATCTTCATCTTCATTAAAAAATGATATTTGTCTTTGCTTTAATCTAGCGCAAGCGCCAATGACTACAGCTTGCTCTAACTCATTTGGAAATTTTGGAATAGCACTACTGTCATGTTCTATTGTTGGAGCCTCCATAGTGTAACACCTACTAGGATAATCTGACGTAGGAGCAGGATATACATATACATCATTATCGTTAAATGTCCAATTTGGAGATTTTTCTGTAGCAAAATAAATACTTTCTGGATTTTGTATTTTTCCACCTAAATCTGAATTAATATAAACACAGGATATGTAAAAAGTGTCAGAATTTTTTCTATCTACCATTAAAACTCTAGAATTTTCTAAATCACTAACAACAGGGTTAGATGTTATATTTGACGACTTTGTTGCAAATTGTATAAGAATTTCGGGCGTTATTTTATTAATTATATCACTAGCAGTATCTTGTAAAGCGTCTTGAATTGCTTGCTCATTAGCAGTTGAATTATCACTACCTAAACTAGATGTTGCACCAATAATATCTTCTATTCTAACTTGAAAAGTAGCCATTAGTCATCAGCTCCTGTTAAATTTCCTATTGAACCATTTCTAGTAGTAACAAATGACTGCATTGGATTTGGAATTAAATGAGGCATTGGTTCTTTTGCTCTAGAAGTATCAATATAGTCTTGCTCTATTTTTTTTGCTAAACCTAAATGCCCACTCCCTACTTGAAGATTTCCTCCAAGGTTTAAAAAATGACCTAAAGTTTGATGTATTGCTGAAGGAATTAATTGGTCAGGTAAATCAATCCTACTAACTATGCTTGTTTTTGTTTTCGGTTTAGCATAATAAAACACTTTTAGAGTACTACCACTATCAGGGTTTTTAGTTAAATAAATTTTATGATTGTCTTTTTGCCAAATTCCACCACTTGAATAACTTGAAACTCCAGAAGCAGAACCGCCAACAGAAAAAGAATCAGTAGAAAAATTAGCTCCTACAATAGGTAGTCTTTTTGAATTTAGAAAAGATACGTTTGTTGCTGTTACTACATGTCCTTTTATTTCACTAAAAACAAGATAATCACCTATTGATAGGCTATGTTTAACTGAAGTAACAACACAGGGACTAGACGTTGTTATGTTAGCTATCTCTCCGTGAGACACATCCGTTTTTATATAGTAACCAATCTTAGATATATCATCATCATTTACATTAGATATAATTGCTGACTCATCAACAAAAGGAACGTCTGTTTGTCCTAACTCAACTTTATAGACTTGCCCAGAGTAATCTTCGTTTGTAAAAATGTACTCTTTACCACTTGTGGTAAAAGATTGAGAGTTCTTTTTTCTTACCGACCTCATTGCAATTTCGTTTATTGCTTGGTCAAAATAAATACTTTTTAAATTTTCAGATATTGGAATTTCAACGCCACCAGAAATAACCCCTACATCTATTAGTTCGTATGCTTCTTGATAACGCATTATTTCTTTTTCCTTTTTTTATATTTCTTGCGAACTCTTGATTTTTTAGATATTGTTCTAACTAGCCTACTAGAACCATCTGTAAAGCTTGTCGCTCCTGTGCCGTATGTTGTATTATTCATAACAATGCTTGAGGGTAGTTGCCTACCCCCAAGCGATTAGTTACTGATTAAACAAGCTTAAGTATAGCGTGTGTTTGCTCATTTCTAAGCTCAACACCAACTTCCATTAGCCATTCATCAGTTTGACCATCACGACCATCTTTAACAATGTCCGAACGAAGTTGCATGTCACGACCTACCAATGGACGAACTGAGAAGTTCGCCGGGTCAATCGCTACAGCATAGTCTTCGTAAGCGCCTTTAAGATATGGATGAGCAACAAAATCAAGTTGACCAACTGGCCCAACATAAGAGCGAACTCTTAAGCCAGATGTAGTTGTTTCTCCTGTATCGTAGAATCCAGTATCAGAAGCTCTGGTTGCAGCAGCAAGCTGAACCATCCATTTATTAGATGCAAAAACAGTCTTTTTCATGCCTCCAGAAATCATATCTGAAAATACATGCTCAACTACTCCATCAAGATTATTTAATCCTGCACTATAGTCCCATCGACAACTAGCGTCATCAAATCCATTTAAGGACGAAATAGAACCATTAGAACTTCCAAGACCTAAACCTTGAAATTTTCTTTTTGGATTTTCTGAGCTAGCATCAAGCGAAATAGCGCCATTAGTTAAAATAGACCACTCAATGTCACCTTTGATTTTAGCTAGTTTTCTAGCTTGTAATCTTGACATTTCAGAACCACCATAGTTCTTAGATGCTTTTGCAGTATTTGTGATTGTGTATGGCTCACGAAAAATTTGCGTACAGTTTTTCAACCTACGAACTTTTTTGCGAGTTTCAGCACCAACAGCAGCACCTTCAGCTATTCCACTAATGCCGTTTTCGCGGATAAAATAATCAGCGTCAGCAATGCCAGATAAAGTGACATTACCAAAAACATTAGAACCACTAAAAGCAGTTGCTATAGTATTATCATAGAATAAACCTGCGTTTGCAACATATTCTAAAGTAAGGATACCTGCAGCATCAGCAGTTTTTAAGGTTGTAGCAGAAGCTTCAACATTATAAGCGTCTAAGCTAGCATGAGCATGCGCACCAAGAAACTGAACCATTTTATCACTTGCACTAGCATGGTCTACTTGTTTCCCGACTGCAATACAAATAAGATGCGTAACATCAGCTTCGAGGGCTGCACTACCGCCAGAAGCAGTAGCTTTATAGATTGCACCAACCTCAAACATTTCCATTTGAGCTTGACGGTCAGCTATAAGTATTGACTTTGCGCCATTTGCTCCACCTGTTGCTGTGTCAGCTACATTTGCAGTTTTGAAGTTGAACTTTTCACTTTTTTTAATCATGTACTCGTCTTCCATCCACTCAAAGATAGGGACTGGAGTCAACATTGACTTCATTCCAAACAGAGAGAAAATGGGAGTAACATTAGGGTTGTAGTAATGGATTTTTTCGCCAAGCTCTAAAACTTGTCTTTGAGACGCGTCAGAAAACTGTACAGCTGTTCCACTACCATATGTAGTATTTGCCATGAGGCACTCCTATTATTATGTATTATTATTAAATTCCATAATCCCTTTCCAAAAATCGTCTAAAGCTTTTTCTTCTGGTTCAATAGCACTTGGTGCGCTTCCACTTACGGACGCAGCACTATTTTGCTTGTTTTTTACCTTAGGAACAGTTTCTATATCAACTTTTGGTTGAGAATTATGCCCATTAGATAAAGTTTTCCATATATTAACCAAGTTCTCCTGAGTTACATTATTTGGGTCAGCAATAAATTGTCTATATTCAACAATTTCAGTATCGCTTAATCCTATTTTTTGCAACTCTATAGTTTCTGCGTCAAATGCCTGAGACTCACTAAGCTCTGACTTTAACTTTTCAACTTCTTGCATAGCTTGAACAGCACCTTGTTGAATAAGCCATTCGTTGTGTTGTTCGCGCCATTTTGCGGAGTTAGAGTTATCAATGCTTTCATCAAGAATATCATAATCATCTGGCTTTACCGGAGGAGAGTTTAAATTCTGTTGTTTTTCACTTACTGATTCTGTGAGTTTTTGAACTACATCAGGATTTTGAGCTAAGTAATCGTCTAACTGTGCTAGCTTATCAAACTTCTCTTTTTGAGAGTTCCAATCATTTTTTTCCTTATCTGATTTTGATTGGAGCTGTTTGTAAGCGTCAGCAAGTTTTTGGACTCCCTGCTCATCATTTTTAAACTTATTCTCAATTAACCATTGCTCAATCTCGGATTTAGTTTCTGGTTCTTTATCTACTTTCTCATCAGATGTAGTTTCTTGAACTTCTTTCGCATTCTCCCCTGCAACAGAAACGTTCTGTTCTTGAGGTTCTTCTACTTCGGGTAAAGAGCCTGAGTTGAATTGTTCCAATTCAGCTAACAGGTTATCTTCATTCTTTACTTCTACCTGACTATTCTGGTCTTCATTTGTCATTACGATGCTCCTTTAAAGTTATCCGCTATGCTAGCGAAGCTTTGGATTCTGAGTTAACCGCTTGCTTTGCGACAGATAAGTCTTCGCTGACCATGCGAGTCTTATCTCTTTGTCGCGCTTGTTCTAGCTTAGCGTTAGATTTAATGGTGCTTACCGCCTCTGAAACAGGTTTGGTAGCCTCACTAATTTCTGCGCGCATATTAGCATGGAACACTTCGCGCTCTCGAGTCTGCAAGTCACCTTGCATCTTCTTAAGTTCTTCTTGCGTTTGCTGTAATTGAGCTTGCAAGTTTGATATTTCTCCCATTCTTTGCATAAGGCTTGCTTTATCTATGTCGCCTTTCATATTCATAATTACTTGCGTCTTATCATAAATACCTGCATTTAGGAGTGTTAAATCTTTTTGTAGTTCTGCCATTGGTGATTTAGACCTTGTAGAACCCACAACTACTCTTACATCAAATTGAGCAGTTGTTAAATCGTATAATCTTTTTACTGCGCCTGTTTTATCGTCTATAACAGGAATATTTAATTGTACTTCACTTTCAGAGCCTTCTGGACTAACAATTCGCAATGTTCTCTGTTGGTCATATATATTTGGCAGCCATTCTACAATTACTTTTGCTGAACGTGTAAGCATGTCATATATTGGCAATATTTTCCAATTTTGTTTTCTTGAGCTAGACTCATCCATTATTTGCGCTTCACCAACAGTCCCCGGCGCACCTTGAGAGTTTCCTTGAAGAAACTTGTACGCTCCAAAGACTGTTTCTATATCAACTTCATACCTTGCTTTTTCATTATACAAAGCAGAAGAAACTGACGGCGGGCTAAATTCTTTTATTTTTCCAGAAGCAAGCGCACCGGGATTAGCTCTAATAATAGCATTTGGAATGTGCCATTTTTGAATTTCACTAGCGTCAATAGCGCCATCTTCATAAACAAGCTTAAAATTTGTTGTAGCATTAGTATGTGAAATAAGCAATGCTTCTGTTCTATTTAACATTCTTTGAGGTGTTTTTGAATGTCTTACATCTCCACTAGGAAAAGGATTTCCCGCATGCTCGTTACAAGCTACTGCAATAGGGTATTCTGAAACAGGCAATATTTCATCATACAAAACAGTATCTCCCACTACAAATACTTCTCTTACTCTTGTAATGTACGTTAACTGCTCAGTAATTATTCCTTGCTTTAAAAAATCTTCATATTGCTTGTCTTTTATTAATTCTTTGTATTCTTCTTTATTATAAAGCTGATTTTTACCTGTTTTTGTATCAAGAATTAAAGCATGAGGTATATTTACTTTTGTAAAGTAACAATATTTACGAACTCGCCCTTGATGGTCTAAAGATTGTGTTCCGGCTGTATCTATTTGGTCTCTAGAGTATTTCCCAGATGATTTTTCATTTCTATCTTCGTCGTCTTTTGCTTCTTCTATTTCTTTTTCAAATTGAGGAAATAATATTTTTAAATGTTCTTTTGTGTGAATGTCAGAATAAATTATTGCGCTAGCATCTGAAAAATCTGGATTAGAACTATTAGGGTCAACAAAAATTGACTCAGGTGGCATTCTTTTTACTTTTATTGTACCTAAACCACCGTCAGCTTTATAATCCGGATAGATATACATGCAAGCAATTCCTTTTACAATAAAATCTTTACAAGCTTGTCTAAAATGCACATCTCCGTCAGAGTCGTACCATATTTTATCTAAAAGTTGGTCAAAAACATAGGCAACATCATTGTCTGTTTTTCCAACAGAATGAACATCCCATTCTGGAGCAGAAGCTGCAATGTTTGCCAATACTTGCTCAACGGAAGGGCGTATTTTATTGTTAGCTTCTGGGGGTTGACCCACGCTGAGCAAGTAGTTCTTTTGTGACTTGGTTAATTGGCTCCCAAGATAGAACTCATGGTCTTCAGCCATTTGGTATCGATACTCACTAGAACTACTTTCAAAATGCAAATAGTCCGAGCGAACTTCTTCCGCTGTAATTTCTTTTGTATCTAACTTCGATAAGTTTAACATATGTTTGGAATAATGTTACAAAAATGTTACACTTAATTCAAAATTTTTTGTTTAATAAAATTAAAGTACTAATTGGCGCTAAAATTAAATCACTAGTATAGTCGTCTCCACCCTTGACCATGCTAGCTAATTCGTTTAAATACATATATTTAACTGCTTTACGCAATTTATCAACTTTAAACAACATTGAAAATTTTATATCTCCGTCAACTGTAAAATTATGAACCCACCACTTAGCTTCAGTTATTGATATACCTGAAGGTTTTCCTCTTGAGCGTATTTCAATAGCCATATTTCCCGTATCAGCCCATATGTCGCGTTCTGTTTTAACTTCGATTGAACCATCGCCTTCAAAAAGGTCTTTTATTTTTTGCTCATAGACTTGACCAAAGTCTAAATCAATATCAAAATTACCCATTATGCTTCGTAGAAATCAGAAGCACTAAAGTTCTGGCCTGTTTCCCAATCTACTTCTAAAATAGGAGCTGGAGCTGTCCAATCTCCTTGTTCATTTTGTTCTACATCAGGCGCCCATACATCATCTATTGCCCACCTTAAAGCGTCTAACGTGTCTTTTTTAAATGTACCATGTTCTTTAAAATTTAATAATTCTGACTCTAGCTCTTCATGTTCATCTCTTAAAAAAACCGAATGAGATGCAAAATGCGGTTGCATTTGTTTTATTCTATAATATTTTGCTTTAATTGCTTTTCGAGTATTTATATTATAAAATCTTCCTGTAAGCTTAGAATGCCTTCTAACATAGTCTGCTAGCATAACATGTCCCGTTTCTTCAATCTTAATATCTTTAGGGTGGTACATATCTGCTAGCTCAAACAATCTATCCGCTCCGTCCATTGGAGCTACTTGCCCTCTAAAATAATCTAAAACATAAATATTATACTCTTTATCTACTGCTATTACCATAATTACAGTATAGTCTGCTTTAACATTCTCGCTTGATGCGGGGTCGACACCTAAAAATATATTTACAGGTAATTTCATTCGCCTATCTTCATCAGTCCTGAAAATATAACTTTGACCTTCTTCATAAATATATCTACCATCCCAATAGCGCATATCTTTTTCTTTAAAAATTCTAAAACTATCATCTACCGGAATATTTTGATACTCTTGATAAAAATATGCGATGTCGCCCTCTGATTTAAGTCTGTCTCTTTCAGCTATCAACCAATCATAAGGTCTCCTATCTTCCCATAGTACTTTTATTTTTCCGTTCTTATCTTTAAACTCATTTCCAGAAGTAGCAAACCTACCATTTGGCATATTTTGTGGAATTGCTTGAAAAAATAAAGACTTCCAACCCTTGACTTTATAATTACCGTTTTTATCATAGGCTAATGGGCCTGCAATTCTATTTAAATACGCAGAAGTGTCTACGATTGTGCCTATAAATACTAATTTTGCATCTCCAGAGCCGGGAATAACAGCACCGTTTAGCCATCTTCTAAATTTATCCCTAGCTGTAGGGGTAGTACTGTTAGCTTCACCTTCACCATCATCAATTATTGTGAGTGTTGGTCTATATGCTCCATATTTTAATCCACGAACTTTTTGACCAGTACCACGAATTAAACATTTACACATTACATTTGGCTTTCCATATTTATCAAACCCGCCAATAACTTCTTTTTCTTCCTTACCCCAAACAGCACCCTTTCTATCTCCAAAAAAATAATGGACTTTAGGATTAAACTCTATTTCATTTCCAATCGCTTCTAGGTTGTATTTAGATTGCATTTCAGATTCTGATATAAGCAGTAAAAAACGCTCTTCACCAAACAATATGCGATGTAAAGGGTAGATAAGATTAATAAACGTCGATTTTGCGTGGTCTCTTGGGGCCACTACAGCTAGTTTACTACCCGGTGCCATACCTATTAAGGTTTTTGCTATTTCGCGGTGAAAATCGGGCGATTTAGAGCGCACATGAAAATGCATAGGGTTTTCTTTATCGCCAAATAAAATTTCAGCAAATGTAAAAATATCTAAATACATCGCTTTTAACATTTCTGATTTCTTTTTTTCAGAAAGAGATGTAAGCGGTTTTTTAACTTTCTCCATTTGTACCCATTATAGTTTCTAAAAAATGCATTCTTTCGTTTGAAGACTCAACATCTTCAATAAGGGTAAGAATAAATTTTGCAACATGCCCATCAATTTCATAATAAACATTGTCAATATTCATTATTGCTAATTCATTAACATTTATTTCGCCACTCTGTGATTTAGGTTGACTTACATAACCTGTTGTTTTAATTGTCTTTTCTCGGGCCATATGTTGTTTCTGCTATTGTTTTTCGTACCGATGACAATTTTTTAATATCCCCATCAGATAATGCAAATACACCTTCAACGCTTTCTTCTTTTTTCTCTTTAGTAAGATGGCCTAACATATCACTCACTCTGTTTAAAGCATTTAATCTTGTTGCTGCCGGAGTTTCTGTATTTTCTATAATATCCCTGTATCTATCTGCAACATAATCATCATCAAGACCTAATGCGCTTAACTTATCTCTCATGTTCAAAGCTATATACTCCCTAATATGTTTTCTTTTTAATATCGTCAACCCTCTACGAAGAGCCTGTTCTGGATTATTGTCCATATAAACAGATTGGTAAGCAAGAACAACAGACTCAGTATCCCACATACCAAGCTTATTTGTCATTCCGTGTAAAAATAAAAAATCAACAAATGTTTTTTGTTTAGCGGTAGGTCTTATATTCTTAACTAAATCACCAACATATCTTTTATCTAAATCCCAATCGTGTTGTTTTTTAGCGTAATAATGTTTTTTGTGACATCCGCGCTCGCCATAACCTGTTCTAATAAAAATATAAGGTTTTTTAGTGTTAGCGAATCTTTTGACTTTCCTATTTAAACATTGAACTATTTTATTATCGGAAGTAAGTATCCAATCTCCTACTTCAGCGTCTCTCCAATTTTCAACAGGAAAAATTTTTAATTTACTAGCTTCTTCCGGAGTGTAAACATCAAACTGCTTACCTCGGCATTCTACTTTCATTATTTCTTTTTAGCTTTTCTAGCTCGTAATCTTTTAGGTTTTTTTGCTGTTTTAGCTGAATCTGCAAAGTCTTGCTTTGACGGCGCGCCATCTGAACCTACTTTTCTCATTTTTTCACCACTACCTTGAGCAATTCTTTTGCGTTTAGCGTGAATATTTGCATATAAACCGGGTTTTTTCTTAGTAGCCACTTCGTCTTACCTTTTTTCCAGTTTTTTTAGACGCTTTTTTTGCAGCTTCTTTCCCTTTTTTAGTGTAAGGAAACTTTTTTTTACCTACTTTTGGCATAATTATCCCTTTTTTTTGTTGTTGTTAGCAAATTTTCTAGCAGAATCAACAGAACCAAAGCCCCAAGCCTTTAAAGCAAGGGCTTTTCTAGTTGGACGACCCTTTGAATCTTTCATCGGGCCTTTCATGCCTGCAAATCGCGCTGCAAATGATACTCTACGAGGATTTGTGCCTGATTTAACAGGAGCTTTAAGTGTTCCGCCGGTTTGAGCTTTATAACTAGCTCGCCCTTTAGCGTTTAAACCACCTTTAGGGTTCTTACCCTCTTTTCTAGTCCAAGCAGCGCTTTTGTTTTTACGTTTTCTAAGGCGTTTAGCCAAGGTAAGCGCCTTTTTCTTCTACCTTGTAAGAAATGTACTCTTTGCCGTTAGCTGATGTCTTCTTCCATCCGGCAACTTTTACTTCCTTACCACCAATCTTGCCCTGACCTGTAAAGTCGGGTTGGTTTTCATTTGTTTTATTCTCGTTATCAAACATACTAAATGTGTTGTCTTTTGCTTCGTAAGCCATTATACGCTCCTATTTTGGTTAAAAAATAATTTTTTGCCCCGGAATAAATATAACGATAATGTTACAGTAGTTAAAAGTAAAAAATGGTTGATTTTGCAACCTAAGGTTTATAAACCTAAGGTTTATATTTATTAATTATATATATTATATAATACTATATACTTCTACTTCTACTTCTATATGCATGGCAAGGCTATAGCTAAGCTATAGCAAAGCTATGGCAAAGCCATTTTATAAATATGGCATTGCTATTAAGTGTTAGTATTGTTAGATATAAAACCCTACTCCCAACCTACTCCCTAACTACTCCCTGTGCAAAAAAACACTAAATAAACATGTTTATGAGGCACTAAAAAACTGTGTAAAAAATGTGTGGAACGTTATATACGTATGCACACCCGGCTCGTTTCCCGGACGACTCACTCGATTCTCGTTGAGTTCGCGTTTCGCGTTGGCTCTCTCCTCGCTAGGCGCAATCATTCATATCTTTGCGACCATTTGCCCTAGTTTTGCCTACGTTTGAGCCTTATAGCCGACGGTTATATAAGTTTCGCTAGGTTTTGCCTAGCTTTCATGCTTAAGTTTGGATGTCGCCGACGGACAGTTTCAGTCGGATTCAAACTAACGAACTTACGCGTAAGGATACCACCCTATGCGTAGAACAGGAGAAAAACCATGATAACAATCATACAAAACTCGAACACCCAGAACGCACAGACACCCAAGCATACAGACGTATGCACACCACGCGAAGAACAGGCTCTTCTAGCTTACGACGAAGAGTTTCGTGCTGACTTTCCTACGTGTACGTACACCAAGAAACGCGAAGCTGAACTACGCGAGGAAGCATGGCTCACCGCTCAAGACGGAATGCTAGCACTTCTCGACGAGAACGGCGAAATGCCTATGGACGCGTTCGTATAGATAAGGCGCGTACTCATACACCGGCAAGTCCGGCAAAGCCTAGAGACGGCTCTATCCCTTTGGGATAGCTAGGTTCGATTCCTAGCTAGGCTTCTATACCCTCGGCATAGACCGAAATGCGACCTATCCGAGCGACTTCAACCTATGGGAGTAATACGTAGTATTACACCCAGCTAAGACAAAAAATTGTGCTAGAACACCCTATAACGACGGCATAGAGTGTAACAGCAAGAACACCCAAAACCATAGCCGTTACAAATGGAGTAAACACCCTATGAAGAACAATATAGAAGCAATAATAACACCCAATATTAAAAGTGATAACCCCTCGGATTATCTTTACAATATCAAAGAGAAACACCCTGTTGTTTCTGTCGAGATTACAAATGGAGACTATACATGGCAAAGAAAGCTCGTCGGCTTTAGGACAGACATGGAAACGAGTACGGCGCTGAAAAATAAGCTTAATGTCGACCTATTAAGAGAGATAGCAAGAACTAATTGGGAGAATCATTACGACGAGGAAACCGACCATTATATGACTGATATGGAAAATAGGCTAGGTATTGAGCAATTTGAAAGATGGCAAAGCGGTAGCTTTGAATTAGAAGACGCAGAAATTGAATTTACCCTTGGTAGATGGTTTATTAATAACAGGGATTTAAAACAACTGATAGTTTTAGATACATGGACTAAAGACCGACCATTTTTAAGATGGGTATATAACTTTAACCAAAACTAGAATTTTAATTCTAGAACAACCAACAATAAACCATAGGAGAGAACTATGCAGAGAATAACAATAAAAACACTACGTAAAAAAGTTGATTATTTAAATCAATTAGTCGGCAAAGAACGCGAAGAAATAGGTAGCTACGAGTTGGACGGCGCGTACGGCGGTTACAAGCTAGAAATGATAGTAAACGAAAGCCTTGGAACGCGTGAAATAACACGCTCTAGATTAACGGCTAGAGAATTATACTACGTTATCGAGGGTATAGTCGAGGTTATATATTATAATGCCGAGAGATATTATGATTGCGGTAATTGTGGCGGTGGATTTAAACGACATGAAATGAAATTTACCGAAGACTATGACATATGCAAAGAATGCGAGGGCAAATAATGAGGGTATTTAACGAAATAATGGACTTCGTCGAATGGTTATTAATCGACAATAATACACAGGGCTTAAAAATACTCATAGCGTGGATGTCACTAGGATTGCTCTTCGCGTTGATAGAACTATGGACACGAGGCCTTTAATATTATTTCTAGCATAAGAATGTAAATGATTATGCTAGAAATAATAAAACAATACAACCAACAACAAAACCAACCGCCGAAAACGGCAAGGAGATTATAGATGGGAAACTATACAAGAATGGAATTAGATGCTATGAAACATAGCAGAATTAAAACACTAGCTATCACTAAGTGTCGACAACTTGACAAGGCTAGTTCTTGGGTACAATCAGCTAAGCAGTACGAACTGATAGACTTTCTAGTCGACAACAGAGTTCCAACACCGCCGGAAGAGACTACACCGAGGAGACCGGAAGCACCAACACCGCAACCGCAACCACAGACGGCGCCAAGTGGTAGCCTAGAAGACATGCTAGCTGACAAGGTAGCAGAGAAACTTGGAGACGACATTTACAAACGAACCGAGAGTATCAGAGATACTTTTATTGAGGGTGTTGCCGAGGAAACAACCAAAATGAATCAGTTAATTGACGACAAACTAAAGGAATTACAGAACCCGGTGTACGTCAAGATTAACGACGTCGAGGTTAAAAAAACCGATGGCTTAAAGCATAAGCAGTTTCCATTTGTGCTAGAATGCCTTAAGCATTTCAAGAGAGTGTGGTTATGTGGGCCAAGTGGAACCGGCAAATCATTTCTCATCGAACAATGTGCTGATGCACTAGGCTTTAATACCGACGAAGATAACTACGAATATCTCAAAGGTAGCGCCGGAGTCACAGAATCACATATGACAGGGCGAATGACATTCGACGGCACGTTTATTGACGGCGCAGTAGCAAGGTCGTTTAGGAATGGTTCATTCCTATGTCTCGACGAGTTTGACGGCTTCGATGCTAATTGTGGCCTAGTGTTTAATAGTGTCTTCGACAATCAGGGTGTGCTAGCAACTCCAAACGACAAGGACAATCCGGTAGCCAAGAAACACGACGACTTTCATGTAGCAGTAGCAAGTAATACATGGGGTGACGGCAACGACTTCGAGTTCGCCGGTAGAGGTCAACTAGACCTAGCGACCTTAGACAGACTGCAAGCAGTCAAAGTTCATGTCGATTACGACAGAAACGTAGAACGTGCATTAGCCGGAGATTTTACTGACATGGCAAATGTACTCTGGAAACTTCGAGACCAATGCAAGAGTGAGCATGTTAGACGTACCATTAGCACGAGGTTGTTTCTTGACGGCCAAACATGGAGGCTAGCAGGCAAATCAAATAAGCAGTTTCTCGACATTGTAACTACAGGGTGGACGAAAGAGGAACTGAGTAAAGTTAATGTTAACGGATTATTAAAGGAGAGTAAATAATATGAGTATGCAAATTCTAGAACCAAAAATTATCGACGACCAATACGAAGGTAAACATGCCGTAGTGCAAATTCCCAACGTAAAAACAATGCTAGACATTATTGACGACAATGATTTGTACACTCATAAACGTACAAAAACATGGCAATACGGCAAGCATGTTGTAGGGCGCGAAAATGTTCAACGCGCTTTGATGGTCGGCAGAACATCGGATGCTATGATGAAGACATACCAAAAACTTCGTTCTAGCATAGACACTAGACTCGACGTATCTAAGTTTGCCGGCATGGGTTTGTCATGTAAGCGTAAACGAGTTCGCAGAGACGACGGCGACGACTTAAGTATGTCGAGATTAATGGGTGGTAGCGACCAATATTGGGAAACTACAATTCGCAAGTCTAAGCGTGCAAATGTTCGTATTGGTATGAACATGGCAATAGCATGTGGTCACAAGGAAAAAGATTTTGCAAGACTTGGAGCTACGCTAGCATGCATTTGTGATGTTATTACAAAACTTGGCTACGGTGTCGAGGTTATTGCTTACAATTTTGCCGGATATAGTGGTAGCAAAAACTGGAATAGATTTGGTATATCTATACCATTTAAGCTAGCAAACGAACCGCTTGATGTACATAGGCTTATGACTGCCGGCCTACCCGGATTATTCCGCGACTTTATGTTCGGACTCATGGAAAAAGTGTATGGGTTTGATGGGAGTCTAGGTTATCAAGTAGAAACCACAGATACATATAAGCGCGAATTAAATCTAATCCATGCAGTAGAACAACGATTCTGCAAAACCGATGCCGATACTATCGACGGACTAGAAAAAGCACTTCAAACAATAGCAAAGCCACCTAAGTGGTTCAACCATGTTTAATTATTATTATTTAAACGTAAGTGATAATAATAATAATTAATAAACACAGGAGTAATACATGAATCCAATAAATATAGACGAAAATTGCCAATTTTTAAAAGATTTAGAAACTAAAAGTAGCGGTGTAAATATTGCTATGTGGAATCTAATCACATCCAAAAAAGACTTAACGCTATTTTGCAAGGGTATAACACCACACAGAAAATGGCGATTAAAAAATGTTAAAAAATATTTTGGGTTGTTTGACACAAATGGCAAACACAACATAAAAAAGGCACTTGATTTACTCTATGAATCTATTGCCCCTAATAAAAAAGGAGAAAAATAATATGGAAAAAGAAATAATAGAAATACCATTGTATTACCAAATACAAGAAGATGGAACTAAAGTGTATGATTGGGATTCAATGCAAGAAATTTATCTTAATAAATGTATTGAATTAGAAAATAAAGAGGGCAATTAATATGAACATATTCGCATTAGACCTTTGCCCAACTAAATCAGCACAAATGCAACATGATAAACATGTTGTAAAAATGGTGCTAGAATCAGCGCAAATGTTATGTTCTGCATTCGACCAAGACAAACATGATGTGCCTTACAAAAAAGCGCATTATAATCACCCTTGTACAATTTGGGCACGTAATTCTTATTCTAATTTCGAGTGGCTGGCCGCGCATGGAATTGCGCTAGCACAAGAATATACCCACAGATACAAAAAAACACACAAATCACAAGCAGTCATACAATGGTGCATAGATAACATGTGGCTTGTTAATATGCCTACCTACGAATTGACTCCATTTGCTCAAGCTATGCCGGACAAATATAAAAATACTAAGGCTACGAAAGCCTATCAAGACTATTACGTAGGTACAAAATTAAACAACGCTAAATGGACGGACAGAGCAGTTCCTAGCATTTTCCAACCACATATTAATTGATTATTACTTGAAACTTTAGTGAAAGTAATAATTAATTAAATAAACCAACAGGGGGCAACATGAGCTTCAAAAAAATCGACACAGAAACAAGTTTAGGTGTTTCAAAAAAAGCAAAGGATAAAATCGTAGACGAAATGGTAGGAATATGTGATGCAATAACAGACAAATCAGCGTGTGATGAGATTCTAGCATATTCTACATCGGCAATATTAAGGTCGATAACCAAGGTTCTGAGCGGTCTTTCAAAAAAAGATATTAGCCGAGATGCTAAAATACACATTGTAGCAACGCTTACGGCAGACCTAGAGGATTTTGTTTTGCCAATCCATGCAAAGCTTAGAAATGCGGACGTTAGTAAAGGGCGATTTGATGCTAGCAGAGTAGCGAGAGATGCTAAAGCAATAGAACCCGATGAATCTATACAAGTTACCCACAGAATCACAGACGAAGGACAAGAGATAGGTGTTAGCATAGGAAGAAGAGCGCCTAAAGACATTAGTGATGCGCTAGAAAATTACAATGCCGACGAAATTGTTGGCCAATCTTAAACAACCAAAAAAAGGAGCATAATACATGCAAAAGATAATCGAAGTATCAGACAATTCTCAAATAGTAGTATCTAGAGATACTGTAAATGGAAAAACCTTTGGACAAGTTCGTACTTGGATACGAAAAAAAGGCACAGACGATTTTATCCCGACTCGTAAGGGAATAGCGTTCTCATTGGATAAAACCGATAAGATTGTCGAGGGTTTACTTGTGCTAGCAGATACCGAAAAGGCGGAATCATAGAGCAGTAAAAATCACGTACCAAGGGGGCGGTTTATGGTTTTCCGCCCCCACAAAACAAGGTTTTAAAATGAAAGAAACAACAGATTATATAGATAAAGAAAGTCAAATAGAAAGACTTCAAGAAATAGTTAACGAAACTAATTACAATCTAGTCTATTGCGGAAAGTGTGGAATAATTTTAATTGTATTAACTATGCACGAGTTAGTTAAATGCGATGATTGTGGATTCCACTCTGACCAATGCGACTTTTCAGACATAGTTTATTAATTATTACTTGAAACTTTAGTGAAAGTAATAATTAATTAAAATAACAACCAACAGGAGATTACATGAAAAGCAAAACACAATTTTACACATCATTAGCATATGTTCATCTTATGATGTGGAATTTTATTTCCGATACTATAAAAAATAAAAAAGAACAAAAACAATGGGTTGATTTGGTTGGTAGAATGGTCGGAGATATTGCAACAACTGCGCTAGGCGAGGAAGCAAAAGGAAAAGAATATGGAAAAATATTGGAAGCGCTTACCGAAAATTTTAACTTAGCATTGAAAAAGCGTAGGGAGGATATGAAAAACGCTGATAAAATGATAGAGAATGCAATTAGTATTATTAACCAGAAATAGGAGTGCTAGCATGAATAAAATAAATGCTGAGATAGATTATGTGACATCATATGGAATGAGTAGCATGAGTGGCTCATTTATTCTTAGAATCGCAATAGATAAAGATGTGGTAACAGAAAAAAAGAAAAGAGACCAACCGAAAGACCCTAAAAGTCAATGGGGAAAAAGATTGGGAAATTTATCATACGACATGAATTTAATTAATATTTTAATAGCAAATACAGACAATGAAGACGGTGAAGTTCAGTGGGTAGATAGATGGAACTTGGATAATTTAAATAGATTATTAAAAGGATTCGGATATAAAGCGCATCTTGCTAAAGATTTAGATATTATTTTAACTAATCAACAAAAGGAGTGCTAGCATGAAAGAATATGAAATACAATTAGCTGAAACTTATGCTAGAGTTTATTTAGTAAAAGCAAAAAATAAAAAACAAGCAGAAAAAAAATATTACGATAGTGATAAAATAAAGCTTAAAAAAAATACTTGTGTAGAATCGTACATAAATGAGATTAATGAAGTAGAATAAAAAAATGGGGGAGGGATAAATGGGTCATAGCACATTTAGAAGTACGTCAAAATTCTTTGATGAAACAATTTGCGAGTATTGTATGGAAGATGTTGGATATGTTCCTAGTGAAATAGATGGTTGTTATAATTGTGATGATTGTATTGAATATATTAAAGAACAAGAAAATAACGAGGAGAAAGAATGAAAAATAACACAGACATAGAAACTATAATAGTTAAATGTAGTTTGTGCGATAAAGAAATTTTAGACAAGGAAAGCAATAATGCTGAGCCTGTTAATGATGGACGTTGTTGCTATGATTGCAATCTTGAAATAGTTATTCCCACTAGACTTAGTGAAATATTATGAGCAAGCCTAAAATATATAAGCACAATAAAAAAAAACTTACGCTAGAAGAAATGCAAGAACTTGTAGGCGGATATATACAAGTACTTACATCTAAAGATGGTAAAGCTGATATTGTGATTGATGAAGAAGGTAAATTAAAAAGCAAATCGCCTAATTTTGAGGCTACAAAACTATGGCTAGGAGATAATCGCAATGAATGGTACGATATTATTGTAGGAGATGCGATTATTTGCACAGACAAGGCGAGGCTTAGTTAATATATAACAGAAAGGGGGAATACCACTCCCCCCTTCAACAACCAACAACTAACACCATATACGTGGAGAAAAACCATGTTTTTGGAGTGTTGTTAACAGAATTTACTAAGAATAACCCTAACTTTCTAAAACATTTTTAATATCTTCTTGTGTGGGATATATTTTCGTGTCCGCGTCTTCTTGCGATAATATAAATTTATTTTGTTCTTTTTTCTCTTTTTTCCATTCAGATTCACTATCCATAACACCCAAAGGTGAATACTTGTACGAAACATTTGCGGGAACATCATTCCATCCCCGCAGTTCTAGCGCAAGCTTCTCTATTTGTTTGAACGCGCTTCCTTTTCCCAGCTTACCATTTCGTGCTAGCTTACAGGTTTGGATAATCCCGTCGGTTATTTGATAGACTTTACTAGCGCTATTTTTTAGATGCGCGCCTAGATGGTCACGTTGTTCTTTATAATGTTTTTTTAACACTATCTCTCCTTTGTTTTAGTTTTAATATTGCAGATGCTAGATATATACAACCATCTAATAACTCTTCTAAGGCCTCTAAATGCCAATCTCTGCCGTCATTTACATCTAACTCTTCAGTATATTCGCGTTTACCAATTTCAAGCCTGTCTTCGAGCAATTTTATAATGTCTTTATTCATTATATAAAATCAATCCATAATAAGCGATAAAAAGAATAATATACATACATACGTAAATCATCTATTAACCTCTTTTCTATCAGATAAAGCATTTATAGATATAACAAAAAAAACAGAACCAACTCCTAATGATAAAACGCAAAAACATGTTATCATTAAATAAATAATCCACTCTGCTATTACCATATTATTCTCCTTATTTAATAATTAGGAGAGCGCACCTTATAGCGTGTCCAATATGAGAAACTCGGAGGAGTTTTAGACAGATACGCTCTCATTTTTCTTTACACCTGTAACAAATAATTTTTTCTTTACCGTAACTAGGTACTTCCTCATAAAACAGTATGATATGTTTTCCATTTGTTTTTCTGTGTTTTTCCCAAGTCTTTTTACACGATTTACAATATTTAATATTTACGTCGGCTCTTCTACCATCAATGTCTACGTTTATTATTCTGCTTCTTATTGGGGCATAGTCATCCATATATCAACCTCTTATTTCAAAATCTATTTTAAAAAACTTTGTCGAAAGAGACGTTTTTTACTTTGGCGCCAACCATTCATAGTAAGACTACGCCCCAAAACTTTGCAGAACATCTGCTAACGTGCTAGAATTGTCGCTGCTTCCCTGATTTCTGGGCTGCGTCTGGCGTTCTAGCTTGAGCTTTCCAGTAGGAATGTCCTGCTGTCCAGTATTTTTCTTTCTAGCACTATCAGCTTCTATTAATCTTCGCTCAAGTAAAGCCATTCTTTTTGTCTCGTAAATACCATCTTTACATTCACTACAAAACTTTTCTTCTTTATTAAGTTCTTTAGTGTCAGTAGTTTTTTCGTGTCCACATTCAAGGCACATCCAATCTTGCTTTATAGGTACATTAATATTCTGTACTCCGGTATTTTTAAACATTAATTCATCGCCCCAAAGCTCTTGAGTTAACCAAGTGCTAGCCATAGGGATGTATTGAGGCTCTGTTCCTTTAGCTTTCCAATATTTCATATAATTTTTTAGACCATCTATAATATTCTCTTTTGAGGTTCCACTTTTTCTAATCAGTACATATTTATCAAGCGCTCTTTTACGATTATCAGAACGTGGGTATAATGTCCAAAATTCATTTAAAAATTCATCTGTAAATTGTTTTTTTACATTTGTTCTTTTACTTTTAACTACAACTTCTTCTTCTACTTCTTTATTGGATGGCTTAGCTATGGCCTTGCCATGGCCTTGCCATCTGCTCTCCGCCCCTTTTCGTCCATTAGCGCTCATTCTTTCTCTATACGCTACCATATTACTGCGCTCTGATTCTAAGCGGTTGTTGTATAGTTTTCCATCTGAATTAGTAAAACAACTGCTAACGACTTGCCAATCGCTATCAAAATCAGGATGATTACCACATAAAATCCTTAGTTTTAATATATCGGTAGGTAATGACCCTTCAATCCATTCAAATGCTAGCAAGGTTATATACATACCTCTTTGAGCCATTGTCATTGTGGTTACATTTATATCTGATAAAAAATCGCTAGCATAAAACTGAAATGCCGGCGCTTTACCTAATTTATTTTTGCCCATTAACTCCTCCTATGATGTTTTGGGTTTTTATTGAGTAGTGTTTTTTACGAGGGTATTTGCTTACTATAAAAACATAATCCTCGCTTATTGATGCAATTTCTCCACTTACGTATTCTTCTTCTCCATGAGTACCTAATACTTTAGCAGTAACAGTATCACCTATGCTAAGAGAGTTCTTGAATTCGTTGTCCAATTCCTTGCATCCTTTCTGATTCTAACTGTCTATTTTCTTCTTCTTTGTAATTTGTTTTATCCGGGTCTTCAATGAGTTCTAGAAAATCCTCAAAAGGTAGTATAGCATATATTGTACCCCTGTCTTCTTTAACAACCTGCACATCAACATTTTTAGTATTTGGCTTTATCCATTTTGCTATATTTTTTCTAACTTTACATTGAACTCTCCATTCTTTGTCTTTCCCATCTAGAACGGCATCAACTTCTTCAGTATGGCCTAACGAAAGTCCATTGCTAGCATAAGCTCTTTCAGCTCCTATCTGGCGCTCTTTAGCTATATTAACAACCTCACGTTCAAACCTATTTCCTTTTTGCTTACTTCTACTTGGCATATTAAACTCCTATAATGGGGGCAAGTACATGACGAAGACTTGCCCCCTGTGATTGCATGAACAAGAAGGTAAATCATGCAAATTCAAGACTGTACGTATCTCCTGTAGGTATTTGTTCAAGATAAACATATTTAGCATATGTGCTACTTTTCCCTCGCCTATCAATTCCTGACTGTGTTTTAGTTATGATATTATGCCCTTCTCTTCTAAGTCTTAATATCACATCCGATAATCTTGTTATCCCATATTCTTGTATTGCAGTCCAAGATGTAATAGTCTTATTATCTTTTAAATGACTAAGCACAACTTCTTTCTGTCCTTTAGAATGGTAAGGCATCATCTTCCTCCTGTTCAATATTAGGCTCAGCACTTAACTGCATCTCATGTTGAATAGATTCTTCTTCTTGCTTATCTGTTTTTTTATTTAAACCGAGACTATCAGATGCTCTAGCGGTAATCTCCCCCATAGCCATCATTTGCCACTTAGCATTATCTGAGTTATTACTTAACCAAGTAACATAGTCTTTGGGTAGTTCTCTCCAAGGCATTCCTTTGTGTTTTCCGAATCCAATAGTAGAATCTCTCATTTCCTCACTATGGATATATGGTTCATTTTTTTCTTCTTGTCCATTTGTGCTAGAACCATTTTGAGCTGCGGGCGATTTATTTATACTATTTTGTTGTGATATAGCATTAGCAACTTCATCAGCAGATGCAAATTCAGTTCCACCAAATCCGGCACTAGCTAATGCTCTACCGATAGCAGATGTCTCGCAGTTTTCTAAAGCAGATGTTTTATTAATGTTACTACTGCCATATACTTCTCCGGCATGACCATGGTAAACGCAGTCTCCAACTTTTATAGTGGTTCTCATTAAAACGATTCTCTCGTCATTATGCAGTATTTTTGTTTTTACGCTTCTAACTGCATCTTTATGTTCTTCGTGAAAAAGATTAACTCTTTCAGCTACTGTGCGGTATTCTTTGCCATGTATTTTTACAGACATATTTACTCCTCCATTAGGTTGTTGGTTGTTTGATATGAAAAGCTAGTTATTTCTTCCTCAGAGCAAACATCGGGAGCATCTCCCATTACTATTGTATGCTCATAAATAGCTTTTTTATCGGGTTTTTCGACGACTTTAGTAGGTATATTATTCTCAAAAGAAAATTTGAGTAATGCATCTTCATCGCCAAAAGTCTTTTTTTTACGAGTGGTAAGCCTCAGTACTCCATTAGGGAGTTTGTTTGTTTTTGTACCGGAAGACTCAAGTTCTACTTGCATATGTCTTTCAAGTAAATTTGCTCTAAATCGTATTTGATTTAGCACAGAGTCTATTCTCCTGTTGTAAAACTCTACAGATTCTTCTTGTCTCGCCTTTAAATTTTCAATATCTTTTTCAAGTTTTTTTATTTTCCACAATAATTGGTCAGCGTGAACATCTTTTATTTCTACTTTATTATCGCTAACGGTATATGTATTATCATCGAGTTCAAGTTCGTCAAGAGTAATTAATTCTTCACTCATTTAATGCTCCTCTCAAATGGTGACTCAAAAAACTTATAAGCCCCACGAATAACTTTGTCCATAAATGTATAATTTCGTTTTATTTTGTAAGTTTTATTTTTTTTCATTTTTTTTCTCCGTTAATAACATTAATTGCCGGTTGGTTTTTTCTGGAACAATAACTTTAAATCCAAGATTTTCAGCCATTTTGTATATTGTGTAATAAAAATTGTGAATATCTTTTGCCGTTGTTTTATCGCCTCTCTCAACTTTTAGGCTCAATGTATTTTCTTCGCTAACCACCACTACCGCCAAGAACTATGTGATTAAAATAATTGCAATTACCGCACTCTACTTTGCATTTTTTGCCGGCATATTTACCGTCTAACTGCATAAAAAGCTTTCCGCTCTCCCTTCTAAACATTATCCCTAAACACTTGCCAATATCATAATTGGCACATTTTTTTCGAGCAACCGATTCTGTTTTCGTCATCTTTTTTACTAACTCCTTTTATTATTAGTTCTTTCATATACATTCAAGAACTAATAATTAAAGAGTAGTAGGGAGCGGTTTGTATTCAGTTTTATTTACAAAATTAAATAATTCAGCTTTTAAGATAATAAAATTCTTACCGTTTGGTTTACTAGCTTTTAATTTTCCAGTCTGTATATATTGCCTAACAGTACCTTTTGAAACTTTTAATTCATCAGCAACTTGTGAAACAGTTAAAAAATCTTGCAACTTATTACTCCTTTTATTCTTGTTTGTGTTTGTTTGAAGAAGTTTAAGTTAAAAACTTATTATTTATAATACTAGATTTTTTTATATTTTTTTCTTTTATAAGCTAAGTATTCTGCGCCTTCGTATGGATTAAAAAATAAAGTAATTAATCTATTGTCATTATCATCATATTGAGGGTCAATAACAGTAACCGGCGCATTAAATATATTTTTATCATCTAAGCCTAATTTATTAGCGTATTCATCCATGTTTTTAAACGAAGCTACTTGTATAGCATGGCTTATAAGTCCGCTAGCAGGGTCTTTTAAAACTTGATAACCAGAAACGTGGGTATGGCCGGCAGTTAGAATATGGTCTCTCCAACCCATTTGAACGGCTTTACTTATAGAGTGAGCAGTATTCCACATGGAGTTACCTTTAAATTGATGTCTAGCATTTACTCTAATGCACTTTCCATTTGGAAATCTAAGGTTCATTCTAGCACCGTGTTGTTTATACAAGGCTTTTTTATCTCTCATAATAAACTCTAAAGGGTCGCCATCACCGCTCCAAACATCATGGTTCCCGGCTATTAAATAAAGCCAATCAACACTATTTAAAAAATGCTCTGTAATCATCCAAGATTCTTTAGCTGTCGTTGATTGCTGACTATGTAAGGCCATTAATCTTCCAATCCAATTATTTTGAACGTCTCCTAAATTACCCGCAAGTAAACCATCTGTTTTTCTTATTAAATTACATAAAGAATATATTTCGGCAAGGTCTGTTCCGTCGTCGTCTACATGAGGGTCTCCAAAATGGCAAATGCCAACAGGGCCCATAGTATTAATTTTTATATCAATTAATTGTCTTTGTTTATAAGCATCATATTTTTTTAAATATCTTTTTTTACGATATTCAATAATATCTTCAATGTCCATTTCCTCTGTTGGTAAGTCTTGGACTGCAAAATCGCTATATTTTAATATTTTAGGATTTAATGTTTTTTTACCGCATTGAGGACAATAATATCTTTGTCTTTTTTTATTGTTTGCCCAATATTGAAACCCATCTTTTCTAATGTTTTCATTAGGGCATTCTTTGCAACCAACAAGATTTCCATCAACATCTTGAGTTGGTTTTTTAGTTATTCCGTTTGGTTGTTTTGGCAAAATTAATCTAAAATTTCAAAATGAACTAAATCATCAAAATTATTATCTTTAGTTGTCCTTTTTCCTTGAAACGTGCTAGAAGCATTCCAGTCTCCTCCCCAGCGCAGCTTTACGCCCATGCTAGCAGCAACACCCAAAACAAACCCGCCTAAATAATGAAAATCGTCTCTAGCGTTCCAATCGATTGGGTAAGGTGCTACATCCACAGCTTTACCTTGAACATGTTTACCAAACTTAGTTTTACTTTTCCCTTGCTCTACTAATTCGTTTTGCCTTTCTTGACTACGTAAACCTTCAATAACTGTTATATCAAAATGTTTACATACTCGTTCTAGAACAACAACCAGTCTAGGGTCTACCCCTCTTAGTCTTTCTCTTGACCTTTTTCCAAATCTTGCCATTATTTAGACCAGATTGCCCATTTGCTTTGGATTACAGCTTTGGCAATGTCTAAAACTTCTTTCATTATTTTCTTTTTTTCCGCAGCAGTTATTTTTTTATCTTTGTTTGCTTCTTCTAGCACATCAACAAGCTCTTGTATTTGAACAAATGTATTTCTGTTTTTTGCAGTTACAGCAGTAGCATAACCCGCAAGTATTATACCTATTAAATAAAAAAAGTTACTCCAACTCATCCAATCGCTAATAAAATCCATACTATTTCCTTTCTTTTAGTGTTTGTTTTATTTCTTCAATATCTTCCATAATTACATCAAGTTTATAAGTAATTAATTTTCTATCAGCTCCTAATTCAGCTTTATCTGCTTTTAATTGTAAATCTTTTTTCATTACGTCAATGTCATATTGCATAAATCCAAACGCTAGCATCATAGAAGAAATCAAGGCTATTATTGTTACAATGTTTTCTATAGATATATTTGTATTTAGTTTCATTAGTGTTTTCCGTTAAGTCTTGAGATAATTCCTTTTATTTCCGAAACTTGATTGTCCAAATCATTAATTTCCTTCGTAAGTAAATCAAATTTTCTGTCAAGCTTGTCGTCACTCTTATTCCACCTGTTAATAAGCTTAATAACCATACTTTCCATGTTTTCAAGTGTTTCACTTTGTCCTCTGTTTTCTGTTTTTAGGTCTTGCAAACTCCCTTCCTGCGCAGACCCTCTTTTGTTCATAGAGAAGACCATAAACACTAGTAAAGCCCCTACGACACCTATCATACCCGCTTCGCTGTAAATCGCTAAAAAATCCATTTTTTTTCAACCTCGTACTCTTCGTATTTCTTTGTTAATAAAATATGTATGTTCAATATCATCTAATTCGACGCTTAAATCAGAAACCCACCAATCATTTGGTAGGATTATTTTTTTCTTCTTTTTTTCTTTCCCCACGATAAGGGATTTAAGTTTAGTTCTGTTTGATACCATTCTAATTGTTCTTGCATTTGTGTTATTTTTACTTCTTCTTCTGCTATATGTTTGCTGACAAGGTCTTCAATTCTGGAATTAGCAAGTTCCATTCTTCGTTCAAGTTCTCCAATCCGATTTTCAATACGTAAGTAGCCCATGACAACGATACCAACTCCCACAATAATTTGCCCAAGCCACTTAAGGTTAAGACTAATCCGCATATTATCGTCAAGTTTAGTGACACCATAACTTCTGTACGTTTTTTCATCACTCATACCTCATAACCAACCACTGACCATCCACTATCACAACTTCCAAGTAAAACCAACCCGCCAAGCACTATAACTAAAAAAGCTATTATCGTTAAGTAATCTTTCAAATCCTCATTCACCAGACCATTCATCCTTTTTCATTTCAGCTAAACATTCACTGTGAGATAAAGCAGTAATGCCACTAACTCCCTTGACTTGGTCTAGAGTTCCATCAGCGATGGATAACTCATATTTAACAAGAACCTTTGTATTGTCTTTATTCCATCTTGGTGCGCCTAATTTGCCTTGTTTAAATGCACATTCTTGCCAACTTGGGTTTTGTAATGTGGTTTTATCTACTACAGATTCTGTATACGTATACTCTTCATCTTTTTTAGGCACAGAATGAGGCTCTGACATGAGTTTTTCTAATAACTCTGCCTTGGTATCGCTTGAAGAATAATCTACGTCACAATCGTCCATATAAGCCTTTATCTCTGCTTTTGTGTTATCACTTGAAGGATAATAATCATATTTGTCTACAGATCGTGTAGCAGTCTTCTCTACATCTTTATAAGTGTACTCATTCCAAGACAATCTATCCGCAGTTTTTAGTTTGCTTGGTAGCTTACCCTCATACACTGCTTTAGTTAATATTAAATATGTATTAGTCATTTTTATGCTTTCCTTTGGAATATTTAAAGTTTTTACTTATTTCATCACTCGTTAAAATTCGATTGTAAATCATTATTTCATCCATCATACCATTCCATTTTGTACTATTATTTTCTTTTGAGCCTATAATTAAATCAAAACCATCGTCAGATGTGTATGTTCCTGTAGATGTGTTATCTACATTTGGTGAAGTAATTTGACTTAATACTCCTGCTTCATTGCTTGAGTACCAAGTTGCTGAACCTCCTGCTATGCTTGTCCAAGTAATTGCCCAATAAGACCAAATATCTGGTGTTAAATATGCATTTTTTTGCCACACATAATTATCACCACTAAAAACACCAACTAATCTAATGTGCCACTTACCGCCACTAAATGAATCGCATTTAATTTGCCATCCTTGATTACCATTACCAGACTTGTGCATAATTCCCATATTTCCTGTTGAACCTTCTGGTTTTAACCACATTTCAACTGTAGCACCAGTTTGCCAAATATCTGTTAATGATGTTGGACTGCCTAAATTGAGATATTCACTAACACCGTTTAACCTTAACACATTGCTACTTGGATTTGTTAACGGAAATCCTAATCCATCTTTGTTAGAGGTTAATCCCTCACGAATTGTAATTGAGTCTGGTGTACCCGCAACTGTGCCTGTATTGCCTGTGTTAAGTGTAGGGTTACCATTTACAGTACCATGATTAGTACCAACTAAATCTTTTATTGCGTTAGCATCTGTACTTGCAGTATCAAGTTTCCAATAGCTAATTAAGTCTGTGTTATAAGAATTTATTAAATTGCCATTAACTCCTGTAGCATAGATACCAGATGCAGATGATGTTTTATCACCGCTCCAAACTGCAAATTGAGAGATACTACCCGCTTTATTTCCTATAACAAGCGTGTTAGATGTTCCTACAGAAGAGCTACCATTTCCTGAACCCATTGATAAAGCAACTCCATTTGCATATACTTTAGAGCTTCCAATAGTGTTATCTATATATACTAATATATGATGCCATACACCATTGTTATATACTCCTGTAGAGTTACCACTTGCTCCTGCATAAACATAATTAGAATCAGCTTGAGTACCGATTCTAAATTGATATGCATAGTCTTGATAAAACCTTGCTCGATAAGTAGAATCTTGTTTTAGTGCAAATATCCAATTATTAATTCCTGTATTTGTAGTATTCCACCAAAAAGAATATGTCTGTCCTACTGTATTAGACGACAAACTTGCTT
>Ga0181380_1000097_pt1 | contig 36504 bp, 33 predicted proteins | sample 3SPOviralmetaG_FD_130116 | JGI IMG/M metagenome (GOLD analysis project Ga0181380, IMG submission 130116) | Marine viral communities from the oligotrophic San Pedro Time Series (SPOT) site, San Pedro Channel, CA, USA - 3 SPOT_SRF_2009-08-19 | ecosystem: Environmental > Aquatic > Marine > Strait... | reverse complement strand
TGTTCTTGTTCGTGTTCAGGACACGGCCACGGATCTGCGTACACATGCCCTGCACGAAGTACGGGATGGTGATACTGCCCTTGGGGAAGAACTCCTCATCGACGCTCGTGATCAGACCCGTGCCACGGATGTCTTCGATCTGGAACTCACGCATCATCAAATGATTGAGCAATCCGCCATCCGTAACACCCAGCTTCAACTCGGTGATTGTTTCGGGCGACAAGTTGCGCTCGTCCATCAGGTAAGACAAGGCTTCAGGGCTGTCTTCCAGGTTGCTGGCGTAGTATTCAGCGGCAGCCTGGAGGATCTGAATCTTCTTGCCAGCCGGAATCTGGTTCGCATCAGTCGGGTCACCATGATGGTGCTTCAGCTTGTTCAGCGTGCCGCTGGCTTCACAGACGTGGCAGAAGAACAGACCCGGCACCTCGTCATCAGGGTTGATACTGATGTAGAGACTGCCGTGGTCTACGTCACGCTCCGACTCATGGAACATGCAGACGGTCTTGACGTTGAGGTTGCCCGCAACTCTGTATTCGATGTTCTTGGACGCAAGGTAGTCAAGTACCTCACTCATCGTCTCTCCACTTGCCGGTCTCATCACGGACCTCTACTCGCAGGTTCCGTGGGTTCATCATTTCTTCAACGACTTCCTCAGGAGAGGGACGGCCGTTGATTCGGGCGGCTGTCGTGTTCAGCCATGCCTTGAAGATCTTGTTGTCCACAAGGTTGCGGAATGCCTCACGCTGGTTCGAAGGCCTGTCCTTGTGGGACTGCCCAACGGCAGTCACCCCCGAAGGAGGGTGGTGGATGCGACAGCAGTTGGAATGCTTGTTCCTGTGCTGTCCTCCACCACCACTCCCCGAGAACCAAGTGATCCTCAAGTCCTTCTTGGACACGAGGTTCACTTTTTCCTTCATCAGAACGGCTCTACGTCGTCCTCAGCAGGGGCGTTCTGAGCACGGAACTCAGAAGCGGTCATCGCAGGCTGCTGGCCAATCTCTCCACCAGCGGCACGAGAGTGACGGACCTCGGCGACATAGTTGCCCACGCCACCGGTCTTCTTCTCGTAAGCCTCCACGATGATGCGGCACTGGCGACCGACAAGATCGTCAGTGTTGAAAGCGAAGCCCTCAGGGAGAACGTCGATGTCCAGGATGCCCTGGACCCACTGGCGAAGCTTGTTACGGCTGTCGGTGCTCAAGTAAGCGGCGCACTTGCCCCAGGCCCAACGCTTGTCGAAGTCGCCATCAGGATCGATGACCTCGAACTTGAAGTTGAGTTCCTGCTTCTTGCCCTTCGACGGGTCCTCATCATCGATGTCCCAGCGGGAATCCTGCTCGGTGATTTCGAGAATCTTCGCTTCGAAGACGCTCTGGTGCGGGAAGGGGAGACGCTCGGGGAAGTCCCCGCCGCCGCTCTTGTTACTGTCCTGTAGTGTAAACTGCATTTGGTTAGCCTATCTTTGGTTTTGCTGCTTGGTGTTACTCTGATGCAACTCTTCTACCGAATTCTTCTTCGGAGAAGACTTTGCGGAACCGAATTCGGCTCACGTTTGCGTGGTCACGAGTGACCTCCGCTCCCGTGGTCTGGCAGAAGATGCCAGTACCGACCTCGGGGTTGGGGATGGGGAGTACGCCCTTCTCCAACTGGTTGACGCTGATCACCCGAGTTCCATCCTCAAGGATGTAGTGGAAACGGGTTTCACGTGCGTTCTTCAACGTCCCATCGGGCTTCAATTCAAAGCCGGTGGTATCGAAGCGGCTGTCAACGATGCGCTCACCGTTGACTAGGTTCGACGTGTCGATGTCGTCTGCCTTCATGGAGCTAGGCTCCGTCAGCACGGCCTGCTTCTCGCTGGCCTTCTTCTGCTCAGTAGCCGCCTTCACGACTTCCTGAGCCTCGGAGATCTGGTCACGGACCTCATCAACAGTCGGGTTCGCTGGCATGGACGGAGAGTCGTCCACTTCAGTGACCTCTTCCTCGGGCAGTGCGTAGTCGATGACACGAGGATTCGGTTCGGCGTACTCGATGCCAGAGAAGAACTCATCGTGGATGCGCTGAACATCATCCTCAAAGTTGAGTTCGAACATGGCGGGGAGCTTGCCCCGGTTCTTCAGCCACGAGTAGCCGTGACGGTCGTCAGTGATGAAGAAGGTCTTCATGGCAGTGTCGCCCTGGTCATCGATCACAGCGTGACGCTCGATCAGACCCACGATGTCCACGGCAGCAGGAAGCTGGTGACCGAAGGCACCAGAGATGTCCGGCTTGTGGAAGACCTCGCCGGTATCACCCGACTGCTGGTCCTTGGTGTGACACACGAAGATCACGTTCATGTCCAGGCCACGGAAGCCACGGACCAGAGCGTTCATCTCGTCAGCGAGCCACGACCAGTCGCCAGGCTGCATCTCAGCCTTCTTCTGGGACTCCAAACGCTCGTGAGTAGCGATGCGAGTGATCTCATCGATCGTGTCGATGACCACAGTCTCGACCTCGAAGCCAAGAGTCTCGGTTCGCTCTTCCTCAGGCAGCGCCAGGATGTTGCGAATCTCGACAAGCTGCTCAGTCGAAGACACCTGGGTCATAGGGACCTGAAGGTGAGCTACCGACTGCACGCCAGCTTCAGCGTTCAGCAAGAACGGCTTGGGGGCCGTCAGTGCGAACGGTGTCTTGCCGATCCCCGGTGGGCCGACGACAACGATCGACACGTTCGTGTGATCGAGGGCGTTGGTAGTGGTGATCTCAAATGCCATTTCTCTTCTCCATTTCGATTCGGCTCTTTTGCCATGTTTCAAGATCTAGGAACTCGGCCAACATGCCCAAGAGATAGAGGGCAGTCGTTACGGCGTATTCCTGGTTGTCGTAGATCTCGTCTACGACCGGGTTTGGGTCGTCGCTGGACAACCTCATCGTGATCATGCGTCTTGCAAGATCAATTCCTTCGTCAGTTTCCGGTGATGCGTTCACGTTTTGCAATTTCAACTTCCTGAGCTAGAGGGATAGTGGCGGGGCAGAGGTTTGTGTATGAGCACCACATGCACGAATCGCCCTTGATATTCGGGACGAAGACCTCGTGCTTCAGAGCACGCTCGATCTCGACCATCGCCCGGTACAGACGCTCCATGTCCAACTCATTGCGAGGGCCAACGTCAGTGCGCTTGTGGTTCCACAGCGAGTACCATGTACCCCGACGAGGAGCGTCCTTGAGCTTCTCGAATAGCTCCATGCCATTCGGGATGTCAGCCCAGAACTCAGGCTGATAGGAGGCGTACATGTAGATCGTGAACTGGATGTTCATTCGAAGCTCCAAATGAGACGGCGTGTAGCTGCTCGTCTTGAAGTCGATGATCTCCAGAGTCTTGTTGGCCCCAGAGCCAGTGATCTCGATGTTGTCCACGAAGCCCGACAAGGTGTGCTCACCGAACGGGACCAAGAACTTGTGCTCGTTGGCCACAATCGTGCGAGTAGCCCACTTGTTGTCCTCGTGGTACTTCAGGATCGACTTGATACCACGCTCACGAAGCTCACCCCATGAAGTGTTCTGAGGCCAGATGTCGACCTCGGCACGCAGGATGGACGGGTCTTCCCACGTGTCCTTGAACCGGGCAACGGCAGCCTCCACGTTCCCGGAGTTGTTGTAGAGTTCCAAGGCGTCATGCACGCAGGTTCCGTAGGAAGTCTTGGCGTGTCGAGCCTCGGGGAGTTTTAGGACGGACTTGAACTTGGCTTGCTGAGGGCAGTCCATCCAAGTCTTGATCATGCTGGCGCTAAACCTCATCGGGCGCTCCTGTGGTACGGACCGTGAAGACGATCTCTTGGTCGGTGAAAGCCAGAACCTCGAAGATCTGAGCGACAACAGAGAACGAAGGCTCTAGCTGCTGCTTTTCGAGCTTGGCGATGTAGGAAGGTGACTTGCCGATCTCCCGTGAAAGAGACGCAGCGGACACGCCTGCACGCTCACGTGCGAATCGGACGGCTTCGTGAAGGTTCACTTGCGGATCTCCTCTTCGGTTCGGAGAACGAGACCCTTCTTCGTGTTGTCGTAGACGTGGAAGCCGAGCGGAGTCCAGAAGGCCTGAAGCTCGTAGCTCCACAGCATCGGGACATTCAGGTCCGGCTCCTCGAAGACAGGGTTCTTCGGGTCTAGTTCCTTCGGCATTGGGAACAGGCAATTGATGTTGACCTGAACCTGGGGGGCGCTGATCACTCGCTCATACGGCAACCAGCCGACAACCTTCGTCTCAGCGAGCTTCTCGCCCTGGGTGAAGACGTAGTTTGCGTTAGGAATCAGCGCTGACTTGTCGGTCAGGTGGTAGGTATCACTGGCTGTGGTGACCACGCAGAGAGCCGAAGCCTCGTCTCCCCACTGCCACTCCCCGTTGGGAGGGTCCGGGTAGATCACCAAGTTCATGTAATGGTCGAAGTCGTCCAGAGACGGCATGTAGCCGTACTGGTCACAGAAGCGCGCTTCACCAGCCGCCTGGTGGCGGGGAGCGTTAGCGCTGAGACTCAGCCTGCGTCTGTGGAGTTCGTGAGCGAGGGCATTCGCATCCATACCCAAACACTATAACCACAGGGTGTGACATTCCCCACCACCAAATGTGACTTTTACTCCACCAAAGTGTAAGTCAGCGTGTAGGTGTGGTAGTACGGGGCGTCTGCCTTGTGCTCACGACGAGGCTCGAAGGACTGCGGATACACCTCGTAACGGCGCTGAAGGTCGTCACGCAGGGTCACGGCGTAACGCTTGCGGGTCCACGTCTCCAAGGCCTCTAGCTGCTCCTGTGTGTCGAGGACGCCTGTGATGCGGACCTGGATCGCCTCGCCGTTCTTCTTGAACATCACAGTCTTGCCGTCTGCACGTCGCTGATCGAAGACGATCGACTTCTGACGACGTGTCGAGCCTGCGGTCGTTGGTGCGGTGCTTGGGTTGCGAAGGAAGCGGTAGACCTCGCTGGTCTGCGGATCGATGAATCGCCACTGACTGAACAGCAGGTCGGTAACGCCGCCTCTGGTACCCGATGAGATACCGCTTGAACCAGACACGGGCACAGGCACGCCAGCAGCGCCGAAGAGGTCACAGGCGTTCTCGGACGCGCCAAAAACGCCCATCTGGATCTCTAGATTGGACGCTAGCGCTGCTGCCGAGGCAGGTGACGAACCAGAGAATGCGACTGTCTGAGATAGCGTGGCCGTTGCACTTGTTGCGTTCGCAGAGAGACCATCGACCAGGATTCCTTCGAGAAGGTCTGCTGATACAGCCTCAGCGATATTGGCGGAACCCGAGATTGGGCCAACAATACTGATGTTACCCGACAGGTCGGAGGCATTGCCGAGCTTGCCGTCAAAGAGCTTGTCGGTCGAGAACTCTAGGCCATTGGCCCCGGAAGCGTTGGCGGCTGAACCGGAAAAGGAGACCGTGATCGTCTGCGTAGACGGTACTGCCTCCTCACCAACCGGTACTGTACCGACTGCGGGGATAAAGGCCATTGCTAATCCTTGGTTCTAAGTGCCAACCACTCCTGGCGCTTAGCCTCACGGACCTCTTCGGGCTGTTCCATGTAGGCAGGACGCCCCATAGCCCAGCGAATAAGGTCACTCTCGGTCAAGTAGAAGTCACACACTGTGCAGCGGACCTTCCCATCAATACCAAGGTCTTCTAGTGGTCCGTGACCATGGCGTTCTTCTAGCTCAGCCAGAATCCAAGTGCGTTCCTCTTGGGTCATCTGTAGAAGGTTCATGCTGCTGCCTCCAAGACTTCCACTCGGTCAATGAGCCTCTGAACAACAGAGGTGATTGCGGCCAGCATCGCTGGCTCGTGGATTCCGAGATCGGTGACCAGAGGCCAAAGCTCCTCGTGTTCCATCAACTGGCTCCACATGAAGCCAAAACGCTTCAAGGGTACCCAAGTGTCAGGCGGGTCATCAATCTGGTCTCCCGAGAGGGCACGGGCCTTGTCCCAGAATTGGTGCGTCCCAAAGTCGTCTACGTAAGTATCGTGGTAGTGATAGGAGCTAGTCTTAATCTTCTTGAACGCCTCATCTGACATCTCCCAAGGAACAGGGGTGTCCTTGGAATCATCGGTCGAGGAGTTGAACAGAAGGCGCTTGACAGATTCACCGCTAACGGTTGTGCTGGAGATTACAGCAGCAGTGCCCGTCGTTCCACCCATATATGTGTTGAACGCCACATAACCATCTCCAGCCGAACCTGTATTGTTGTTCGTAGATTCAACGAAAATGGCGGCGCACTCACCAGCAACGCCTACCGCAACTTCGTCTGTGCCAGAACGGTAGAGACCGATGTTCGTGTCCGAGTCCCAGCGGTAGGCAGGAGCAGATCGAGTCCCATTGACATCGGCCTCGAAGTAGTCGGACTCGTGGACGCTGCCACCAGTGACGTTGGTTGGCGTAATGCTCTGACCATTGATGATCTGTGATCTGAACGTAGCTGGAGTGATGTAACGAACGAAGTTATCGTTTGACGCAAAGATGCGGTTGATAGTTGAAGTTGTTGAGCCGCTAGGTGTGTTGATCCAGCCCAAGTAGGTGTACCCATTAGTGTGGGACCGAATTACTTGGCTACCGCTTGGAGTGCCACTGCTTGATTTGAGGCCAAGACCGCCAAGCAAACTACTGTTAGCAGCCAACGTAGCCGTAGCAGCATTGCCCGACGTGTCCTGATTACCCGCCGTGTTTACACCAGGTAGGTTGATGTTTGCCGTACCATCGAAGCTTACGCCGCCGATCGTGCGAGCAGTCTGAAGGGCAGTAGCGGTAGAGGCGTTAGTCGCAGTATCCGCATTGCCGGTAACGTCGCCTGTCAAGTCACCAGTGACGTTGCCGACCACATCACCAGTGTAAGTTCCCTCGAACCCCATACGCTGAAGATCAGCCGCAGTGACGGCGTGGACCCAACGTGTATCAGCAGCATGGGCACGGTTGTTTGCACCACGGGTAACGGTCACGTCAGTATCCGACGCACCGTGGTTCGTGATGGTTACGATCTCGGGATCACCGTCTACGCCCTGCGGGTCCAAGACGATCGACATCGTGTCAGCAGAGATCGCCTGGATATCGGCAAATTCAGCCGAGAAGATCGTCGTAGCACTATCCGTAATAGCGCCGGTCAACGTACCTGATCTAAAGTCTTCTACTAGTGCAGCCATTCCTCAACTCCTACTATCCCTATCGTCCTAAACGACGACGTAACTCAAGGTGTAATCATGCGCATATGGGGTATCGGCTGTGCGCTTGCGGCGAACATCCAGCCCTTCGATGTAGATCGTGAACGTACGCTCAAGATCGTCCTGGAGGGTGATCGGATAGCGCTTCTGTGACCATTCGGCCAGGGCGTACAACTGAGCCTGTGAATACAGCGTGCCCTGAACACGGACCGTCCTCGCTTCCTCTGCCCTCTTGTATGCGAGAGTCCTGTTGTTGGCTGCCGAGTTCTGGTACACGAGGTTCTTCGAACGGCCCGGAGTGCCACCAGATGTCGGGTTGCTCTCGAAGAAGTAGGTGTCCGAGGTTACTGGATCAGTGAACCTCCACTGCACAAATGACGGATCACTACCGCCCGACAGATCACCCTCTGCCCCAGAAGCTGTATCGGCCGAACCAGAAACCGACATGGTGATCGACAAGGTTGCCGTAGCTTCCGAGGCTGTACCAGCACGGCCCGAGACTGACAGATCGCTGACAGAACCACGAGCACCGGAAGCAGCGGCCGCAGAGCCAGAGATTTCAACAGTGAGGCTTGGAGTCGCCTCAGCGCCAGAAGTAGATCCAGTAGAGCCAGCGACGTTCAGGGTGGCGCTAAGTTCGCCAGTCGCACCAGAAGCTGTGGCTGCCGAACCTGAAAGATCGCCGCCGCCGCTCAGAGAGCCTGTAGCGTCCGATGCTGCGTTCGCAGAGCCAGCCAGCGGCACAACCTTAGCCATGTCCGCAGTGGCCTCAGAGGCGCTCTCAGCGCTACCAGAAAGAGGTACGGCCTTGCTAATTGTGGCGGTTGCTTCAGAGGCAGATCCGGCAGAACCCTCAAGCGGGATAGCAATAGAAAGCTCGCCGGTCGCACCACTCGCAGTGTCAGTAGAGCCAGCAATATCGCCGTCGCTCCCCCCATCGCCGGTTGGCCGAATGACGAACGAGAACGCGGCGTACTGACGACTCGTAGTCCACGACATGGTGATGTCGGGATCGAGGCCAGAGTCTCCAGATCGGTAGAAGGACCAGCCCGAGATGTTGGAGTTGTCGTCGCCGGGGCCAGCGGTCCAGCCGGTCGGCGTTGCTCCGACCGCATCCGAATCCGAGTTCGTGCCAACGAAAGCGACCACGACGGAACCGTTGTCGGTCACGGTGTCACTGCCCTCGACCGTCACCGAGGTGCCGTTGCCCGCACCTGTGTCGTAGACGGTGCGGATGTTCTCGATGACATCGCCCAGGATCGATGAGGTCGAGACGTTACGCAGTTGGTAGACGATGATGACGTTCTGCTCGGCGAGACCGGTGCCCGACAACGTTACCGTCGTAGGCATGGTTCCGCTGAGCGGATCACTGATCCACGCCGTCACTCGGTTGCTCGTGCCGCCCGAGTTGTCGACACCGGTCGTGATCTGGTTCATCCCGGTATCAGGCTCGACAACGACAGTGATCATCGAACAGCGGCTGCTCGTGCTCGAAGGGGTGAACGCTCCAGGAGACCAGTCTCCGGCGCTCAGAGCGGTGTCGGATGCGAACACGGCCGACGAAAACGAGTCGGGGGAGTCCTCGTAGTCTTCGACCATTGCCGCTGGGGTTGTCCACGTAGCGTTGCCGTCCGAGTTGGCGATAAGCACGAACCCACCAGCGTTTGCCGCAGCGACATGCACGGTTGGTGGGGTGTGTGTGGCTGGCGAGCCAGTGTCTACCGACGTGGCGAACTTCGGAGCGACAGCGACATCGTGGCCGTGGACGGCATACAGGACCCCGGACACGCCAGATGACCCATCAGAACCGAACGCTAGCGATGGGGCTGACGCTCCTCGGTCGATGTAGAACGCAGCGACAGCTGGATAGTCCGACCCATCGTTGATGTCGACGCCACCAATCTTGGTCCAGCCGGTCGCTGCGGTCAGGGTGTCCTCGCCGTCGAAGTCCTGATGCAACAAGGCAATCAATCGGTCGCCTTCGACCGTTCCGGTCGGTTCGCTGGAGAACGTCGCCGCTCCGGTGGTTGACAACGTGACCGGCGTTCCTCGTTGCGTGACCGACGACGCAGTGACGCCGTTGTCGAGCGCAGCGGTCGTGTACTCTGCCGGGTCATCGTCGAGCGACAGCAGGACAAGGATGCGGTCATCGTCTTGCAGGTCACTCAACGAGAGCGAAAAGTCAAACTCTTCCGGGTTAGCTTGACCACTGTTGGTCGACTGGATCGCGGTAGCAACAACCTCAACCTCGACGGGGACGGATGATACTTGGAACGCACCAACGTCAATGCCGGTAGTTGATCGGGGGTTGCGGGCGATGTCGAGACTGAAGTCCTGGCGAGAATCTGGCTCAGAGCCGATGCGGTTCGTGCCAGCGCCCAGCAAAGCGTTAGAACCAGCGCCAGTGGGTACGGCAGGCGTCAGGTTATAGGCGGAGTTGTCCGTCTCCTCGCTGAAGATGATGGCGCTAGCTGTGGTCGTGACCTCGGTGATTCCGCCAGCTGCGTATATCCAGTCCGTGGTGTTGTCGTTGTCATAGTCGGGAGAAACCCGGTTGGTGTTGCTGTCCCAGGCATTGTGCGACCCGTTGACCGTAGATGTGCCAGAAGTTTGCGAGGCCGACATATTGATGGGTCGAGCCGTTCCGCCGTCGGCGTAAACGTCGCCGAAGGCGCAGTTGTAGGCGCCCATCGTGAGCGTCGAACCGCCGTTCCACGAAGTGATGTGACCGCCGTCTATCTCGCCGCTTGAGTCGCCATTGTCGTGGAAGGAGCAGTGATCCACCGCCAGGGTGTGGACGTGGCTCCCAGCAATACATTGCATGTCGATCCCGGCTCGATCAAAGCCGTGAAAGACACAGTTGTCTACCGAGAAGTCGGCGGACCAGCTTGAGCAAAAGAGTCCGTCTTGGTCTGCGGCATCCGTGTTTCCGTCCGCCCAAAAGATGTTCCGTGAGAACAGAACATCGTTGGTATCAGCCAGGACACGAACGCACTCGGCCGAGGCCTGCGTGTTCTCTAGCTTGATTTCCAAGTCCGAGATGACGGTGAAGTCTCGGTCAATCGTGAAAGCGTGGCCGTTCGCCTGCATGTGCACTCGGGCGTGCCCCGTTCCGGCGATACCCGAGTGGCGATGGTCCGGATGGACGCACAGGTGAATGAAGTGGGTGGCGTCGAGTGTGCCGTTTGCGGTGTCGATGTCGATCGTGGTGGACGGGTTGTACTCGACGCTCTCGTTGATGATGACTCGCCAGATGCCGTTCTCACACTCGGCTGCATCTAGCGCTGCCTGGATGCCAGTGTAATTCGCTCCGGTCGCAGCAACGGTAACCTGGCGCACGCCGGTAGCCCACTGAATGCAGGAGAAGAACAGTTCTTCGGTGGCGGTGTTCCATGAGGTGTAGCCATCAGAATGCAACCCCAAGTAGACGTAGTTGGCGTTGGCAGTGTCGCCGCCGTAAACGGTCGAACCCGACGGGTAGACGCCGACGATCAGGTCCCCGCCGCTCGTGCTCCCGTCCGTGACCACCTCGACGAACCCTGCGCCGGTCGTGCCGCTGAACCGCATCAGCGACGTGGACGCGAGCGTCACGGCACTATCGACCGTCTCGCCAGCCCAGTGCAATTCGGTGTCGTCCTCGTAGTACACCGATGTCTGGGCCGTCAGGTTGGAGGGGTTGGCGCTGATCCACGCAGCCGTTCCGCCTGCGTCCGCATAGAACCCTTCCATGCAAATCACGGGGATCGATGCCGACAGGAACGCCGTGTCGATACTGCTCGACGTACAAGACTCCGAGATCAGGACCAGATCGTAATCTGTCTCGTATCCGGCCGGTGCCGAATTAGTATGGCCGAGCAGCGTGACGACGTGCGCCGAGTCCTCCAGCAAACCCACGATCGCCTGATCGGCGGCGACCGGGCTGCCGCTGCTGGATACGACGAACAGAACCTCCATCGGTTCCCATGAACCGGTTGCGAGGGTCATGGTTTACGCCGCCTCATACACGAAGGATGCGCTCACCACATCAGAGGTAGCCCAAGTCCAAGGAGTTCCGTTCTCGACAGCGCCATCTAGCTGGGTCACGCTCGACATAGGGCGAAGCGTGAATGTTCCAGCGCCGGTGATCTCCACAGCAGCAGGAGCGATATTGCCGGTGTTGCTGTCAGTCAACATGCCGTTCATACCCACAAAGCCCGTAGTCGCAGCGTTCACCGGCAGCGGGATAGAGAGCGGCGAAGCTGAAGTAGAAGTGCCGCCGTAGACAAAGTTGAACTTGACGAAGACTAGCTTGCCTAGCTCAGCGTAGGAAGCAGTGAGCGTACCGTCACCCTCAGCCCAGCCAGTGATAGTAGGCGAGTATGAGACGTAGGCGAAGTCGACCTCGTTGTTCGAGATCTTCGACGGAACCTGAGCGATCTCAGTGACCTCAGGAGCCGATTCAAGACCGGTGCCTAGACCAAGGTCTGTGTACTCATCAACAATGATCCCAGAGCCAACAAATGTCTCTTGGGTAATCTGCTTCAGATTTGAAGTCTCCCAGTTGCCAGAAACGAACGTGCGATAGATCTTCCAGGTAGCATTCGCAGGGACAGGGCCAGGAAGCGCAACCAGCACATTGTTGGTGCTATTTGTCAAATTGACAATCTGAGGCTGACGACTGTAGTTTGGGGTCGTGCCCCCATCGTCGCTGTAGGTGGCTCCAGTGGTGGAAGCCAAGTACGAGAAGAATGCCTCCCCAGGCGCACGACGGTAGATATTGAAACCCGTAGCGCCAGCAGGCAAAGCGGGCAGCGTCACGGTGTTGACATTCGTAGCAGTAGCGAAAGCCACGCTTGCACTCTGGCGACCACCCAGGTCGGTTTCGTTCGTGTTGGAGGTCACATAAGCCGAGACGGCGTAGTTGTAGTTGCCGCCCAAAAGAGACCCACCCGTCGACACCGAAGTGATGTTGGGCGAACCCGGCTTCTGAACAACAGCAGCAGTCGAGACCATGGCCTCTGGTGAGGCAGCAGTTTCAGATCCGTACTGATCCACATAACTATAACGGTAACGGATCGTAGTACCGGCAGGCAGGTTGCCTGAGCTGGTACTCAATGTGAGAACCGGGGCACCGACTGGATCAGCCAGACCCGAACCCGAGTCTGTATGGTCGTGAGAAGTAGCAGCGGCCAGAAGCCGATCAATCTTGAAGATGTTATCGTTGATGAATCCATACCCGCCAGCAGAGAGACTATCCCCCGGCTGTAGAGCCACAAGTCCAAAATTGTTCGTTCTAGCTACCATTGCGCCTACTCCTCAGCGTCCTCACTTTCTGTATCGGCAGGGGCCGACAGGTTATGGATCACGCCAGCCTGCTTCGCAATAGTGATGTCCTTACGGGCCTGGTCAACAATGTCCGGGGCGAGAGCCGTCAGATACTTCACCACTTCTCCATCAGAGACCTCGACCACCGCAATGTCAGTGAGTCGAGCACCACTTCGGACAATGCTGATTGCCTGATCTACAATATCTGGGGCTTTGATTGTTTCCTGATTTTCCATTTCTCTTTCTTTCTACTTAGTTCCTAGATTCTAGTTCCTCAACCCGCTTTTCCAAAAACTGATTGTGAGCAACCACATCTGCCAGTATAGCAAAATGGTTCCACATTGATGGCTCAGCAGACTCAATTGGGTAGTTCTCATCGAACCACTCTTCCATTGTCTGGCCCTCTCTTAGATCTTCCGGGTTTGGCATTGCTGCCAACTGAGAGCGATCATCTTTGTCGATCCAATTGTAATCGACAGAATTGGAGTCTACAGCAGCGACCTCTTCAACCACGAAACCACGCTGTGTCGCCAAGCCATGAAAAGGGTTGTCTGGATAAAGATCCGGCTTGTATGCCCAGTCAACGGGACGGTAAGCCATGATCCGGTCTCGGGCCGCTTCATGCTCAACTGTTCGGGTCCACTCTTTAAGTTCAGCACGTGACGAATAAGTTCCCACAATGCCGAATCCAAGGTCAGCCATGCCTGTAGATGAAGTGTTGCCCATACGGCGAAGAACAGAGACAGGCTGACCGTAGGCACCGGATTGGATAGCACGGACACACACGGTGTTATTCTTCCTCAAGTCAACGCCAGTGCTAGTGTTTGTCCCAGGGACATTCAAAACGATATCTTCATTTGAACCATTGCCAGATGTGATGGCGATAGCCGCACCTGCGTTCATTGTGATGTTGCCAAAGTCAGCTTCAATAAGCAGGAAGTCTCCGTGAATCCAGAGAGGACGAGCAAGACCAACCGTGCCGTCCATCTCGAAGTATGTTCCGTTATCGCCAAACTGACAAAGGATGTTGTTAGACGAGTTATACCAAGTAAGAGTGTTACCCGTAGTCATCTCAATGCGATTAGAGCCGGTGGCGCCAGTCTTAATGGTTGAGCCTTCAATTGTTCCGGCGTTGATGTTATTGGCATCTACAGTTCCATCGAAGTCGCCGGTCGCGCCCGTAATGCTGCCCGAAAAGTTTCCACTCGCACCCGTGATACTCCCCAAGAATGAACCCGTAGCAGCACTCAAAGAACCAGAAAACGAACCAGTAGCACCATCAAGAGTTCCCCGGATAGTTACGTTATTGAATTCGGCATTGTTGTTCGTGATCCTCCAACCAGCAGTGCCAGCGTTGTAATTAGCCGAAGAAATAGAACCGCCAGAGGCCACCGTCAATGCATTGATGAAGCCTGATCCGGCAATCAACTGGTTGGCCTGAAGCTCGATGATTTTAGCGAAGCCAATCGTGGAGTTGGCGATCTTGGCATTTGTAATCGCAAGGTTTGCGATATCCGTGCCCTGCACCTCACCGGTTGTGGCAGTCACAAAACCAGAGAAGGCCGACTCATTACCCGATGTGTCAACCGAAGCGATGCGGACATAATATTGAACATTCGTTTCTAGGTCAGAGAACGTTGTAACGAGAGCGCCAACTTTCTTATCCTGAATGATGTTCGAGAACCCGGAATCGTCCGAAATCTGAAGGCGGTACTGCCCCAGGCCAAACTGCATGTCATCTTCGGTGTTCTCATTCCAAGAGACAGTGATGGAGCGAATGCCTGTGCCAATTGAGAGGCCAGTCGGAATGTCTGGGATGGTCGAGTCAGTAGCGGCAGTAATCGTGTCGGTCGTAGTGTTCTGACCTAGCACGCCATTCACATAGACATTCGAAACGATGACAGTATAGTCAGCGCCGCCAAGAGCAGGCTCAAACCATGCCGAAGTCGTCTCGACACGCTGAACAACAGCAGGAGAAACCGTGTCATCACGACGGAATACAACCTCATAGCCGACGACGTTCGAGTCTCCTGCCGGGTCCCATGTAGCGGCAATATAGACGTTGTTGAACAAAGTCCCTGAGGATAGCGACAGGTTCCCTGGGGACGGTGTATTTGTTAGCACCTCGTTGTTGAGGCGATCAACGACAGGGCCAGTCTCAGTGGCATAGCCGGTGTAGGTCGAGTCGGTTCGGCTAATTCGAGAGCTGCGACCATTGCCGCGAATGTAGACAACATCTCTACTCATCCGATTGTCCTTCCGATCTCATTCTCAGTCGGCAATGTCCGCTGACTACCTCTCGGGTTTGTCAAAGCCATACCCGAGAACTGCCAACTCATGATTATACGCTGATACTCAGGGCCAATAGTAGTAACCGCAATTTGGGCACCACTGTAGTATTGGCGAAGCGGAGCGCCGAACACATCCACGTCAGGCTCTGTGACATCCCAGTAGGCGACCACAGCCGAAACTACCGGGTACTCGCCATCAACTAGCTCGCTACCAGGGGCTAGGGCAGAGCCATACAAGAACACTGGCGGCTGAATGAAAGCCACAGGGAATACAACATCCACGAGGTTCTCACCTGCCCCCAGAAGCTCCCTGAAGCCAGGAATCACGTGAACAGTGCCTTCGGTGTTAGCAGAACGAATGAGGTCGCCACGGCGGCGCTCACTTGCTGCATTCAGGCCAGAGAAGCTAGATCGACGGTGCCGCTGGCTAGCCCCTGGCTGTCTTACGAACAAATTATCCCTTGAAACCATTAGACTCCCTTAGTCCATAGGATTGCATCACCCATTGCCTCCCAGGCAACGCTGTCGTATAGATCAACATCGGCAACATCGGAACCCCAAATGACGTGGCGCACCGTTGAGTCGTTCGAATCGTCGTAGGTTTCACCAGCAGGAATGGCACCAATCACGATGTCGCCGCCGCCAGACTCACCAACAGAGATCGTGCCAGTTGGCAGGTTTCCGCTGGCCACAGCCGAAGTAGTAACCGTGCCTCCGTCACCGAATGGGACGGTGCCCGGAGCGCCAGTGATCTGGAACGCTCCGTTGATCTGGGCATCGATCGTTGACGAGTTCGCAGAGCTTGCACCAACGCCAGAGATCTCGTTGTTGTCCCAGTTCGCTGGACGAGCATGGATGACCGGGGTGCTGATCAAAGCGAACGAACCCCACGAGTTGATGTCCGAGTTGTTCGCCTCAGATGTGACAACCAGAACGTCGTACCCCGTTGGGACAGTTGGAGTTGAGAAGATATAGTTAACCGAGGTCAGCGAGTATTGAGTCGCCTGATCCATGAACGCCAAAACATCAGTGTCTGCGATCTCGGCAGCCGAAACACCAGTGCCAGGGTCGCTACCAACCACAACGCCGACGTTCCAAGTGCCTCCTTCGCCGTGTGTCACCGAAGGCTCAGTAACCACAGTTGGGATGCGAAGATCCTGAGAGCGGCCCTCCTGGAATGCACGCCAAGCCTCGTAGCCATTGTCATAACCAGTCTGACGTGGCTGACTCTGACGGTTGTAGAATGCAAGAAGAGTATTGCGATCAAACGCCCAATTCTCCGACTCGCCCAACCAGTTCGTGCCGACAGTCATCGTGTACTCACCGGTCTCCAGGTTCATATCCGACTGGATAGAACGGACGTAGTGAACCCAGGATTCGGAAGTCACACGCTCAGTGATGCGAACCTGATCGTTAATCTGAATCTCAGGATTGGCGACGATCGTCACGCTGCCCTGACGGGAATTGAACATGCTATGCAAGCCAATAAGAGCAGCCATGAGGCGCTGCTCATCCTCGTTAGTCCACACCTCGTTGGTCCAGACAGCAGGCTTAACCATGCCACGTAGAAGATCTGGCGAGTCTGGAGCTTGAACAGCACGAGGGTCAAAAGAAACGTGCTGAGTCTCGCCAGCTTCGTCGTCCACTAGAGATGAATCGATGACGATCTCAGAGCGAGTGTTCGCATCCGTGTAGTTCGCCGTGTAGTCCGTCATCGTGTTATCGTCTGCGATGTCGTGAACGTAGTTAACCCGAATGCCGTTCTGATTAGTGTTGCCCGAAGACCACCAGTTCGGTGAGTGAAAATGGACAGCGCCCTCTTCATCGATGAAGAATAGGTAACCCAAAACCTCTTTGATAGAGATCAAAGAGTCCATAATCGACTTCTTGTCGAATAGGTTCTCGTTAAGGCACTCAACTGGCCATGTGCCCGAGGTCTCTAAGATGCCGTAGACGCCCTGCTCGCCCGAAGGCTCTTCGCCGTTGTAGAGCAGGAACCCGCCCCACAGCAGTAGCTCCTTCACTGGGTCAAGCCAGTCAGTGATGTTGCCATCGCGCTGGATCGTTTCAAACTCAGTGGCAACAGTCGGAGTCTCTGTATTCACGTCGATGTTCGCGAGACGAGCACGGATAGCCCCGACCGCTGAACGATAGGTGTTCGGACCCCAAGGAGAATCCCAGGTAGACTCCACCGTGATTCGAATCCGCTCGGCATCGTAGACACGAGGTAGTTTCACCCACGTGCCGTCCTTCAGGTCTTCGTTTACGTTCGGAGTCGGTTCAATGCCTGTCGCCGTCACGAAATTGATTCCGGTATTCAGCGAGGGCTTATCGGGATGGTAGATCTGAATATTGCTTCCAGGGTCATCACCGCTGTAAGGGATTGTTGAAACGCCCTGCCATACCCCGTCCTCCATTACGGAGATGTAGACGAAGTAGCCACCGCCATGAGGTGTACCAGCAAGGTTGATATAGATCTCGTTGATCTCGGTGTTGCAGGTCGCCTGCCACCAGTCCTTGGCATAGTCATACTCCCAGTAACGCCAGCCGTGACCAATAGATACTTCGGTCTCGTTGATCGAGAAAGCGTTCTTCGCCTGACTGCCGAGATCAGAGCTTGCGCCTAGCCAACGAGCGACAGAACTATCTTCGTACTGAAGTGAAGCAGGGCCAAGAACGAGCGGCTCATCTTCAGTGACACCTTCATTCAATGGGTTAGCCGGAACGCTCTCATAGACATAGCGGCACCACTTCGGCGGATAGAAACGATCTGGCACGAGGGGCGGGTAAATCAACTGTTCGATCAGCAGCTTTGCCATGTCTCGGCATTGAAGTTGGATCTTACCATTGGTTCCAAGTTGAACTGTATCAATCAGCCATACACCAGTTATGGTAAGGTTCCCAGAAGCCACAGCAGTCGAAATCGAGTCCTGTTGAAGCTGACCATTGCCGTCAACCGTGTAGCCTCCATAGCCCTGATAGGTGCGAATGAGAGCGTTCGGGACAAGGACGTTATTCCAAGAGTTCTCCTGGTGTGCCCACAGATGCAACGAGTCAGGAGCATCGCCATAGCCGAAGCCGTAGTAGCCAGGATTACCGAAATCAAGAGTAGAAGGCGTCTCATCGTTGTCGTCATGCACCTGATTCGACATGATGATCGTGCAAGTAGCCGCCTCCTGATCCAGAGAGCGGTTAATGCTGATCGAATCAATATTAGGGACCTCTAGCTCGACCTGAGACTGGTCTCCATACGCCCAGTAGCGATACGGACCGCCATCGAGGTTGCCATAGACCTGACCGGTTGTGTTCAACTGCCAAGCAGGCTCAACTGTCACACGACCATGGGGCTTATTGACGCCGACGTACTTGTTATCACTCTGCTGAAGGATTTGACGGATGGTAGGTAGCTCTCTCACTGCCAATCGACCTCGATGTAGTTCATGGTAAAGGTATGCCTGAACGGCCAACGGCGAGTCTGGGCACGCTGGAACTCAAGATCGGTGATGAAGACCCAAAACTGACGACCAAGATCATCAGTGATCTCGATCTGATAATCTTTCTCGTACCAACTTTGAAGAGCATTTAGTTGAGCTTCTTCACGAAGAATTCCAGAGATCGTAAAGGTACGGGGCTTATCACGCCCCTCAAAGACGATCGGTGAACCCGCTGGGGTTGATGAATACGTCAAATTCTTCTCGAAAGATGGTGTGCCACCCCGGTTGGGGTTCACGTCGAAGCTGTAAGTCTCCGTGAGCACATCATCACTAAAAGCCCATCTAGCCATGTTGTTCCTTAGTTCCTAATATCTAGTTCGACCTAATAGCGCTTGGGTCCAAGCGAGAACACCGACTGATCCGCACCGAGCGCATCAGCCAGCACGTCTCGTGCCTCATCCCAGTCCAAGCCAGTTTGGACATTCAAAACGATTTCGTACTGTCGGTTGTCCACGGTCGACTGGCCCAACTGGAGCGACTGAGTTGATTCCAGTCCTTCCTGGTTCAAACGACGAACCTCAAACAGCGTAGGTAGATCGAAGCTATCAGGCAGGTTGAACTGCAACTCGTTAGACGAGTCACGCAGGTTCTTGATCTGCAACGAGATCTGACGCCACAGGTCCACGTCCGCAACTGGGTCAAGCTGATCCAGGATTCCCTGAAGCGCCGTAATGTAGGCCTGCGTCGACAGGTCACCGATGTTGAACAGGAAGCCAAGCTCGTCTAGCTGAAGCTGGATCAACCCTCGCTCCTGCTCCTGCTGTGCGTTGATCAAGGCAGCCTGGGCACGGTTGATTTCAGCCGCACCGGCACCCTGGCTACGCAGGAAGTCAAGCTGAGCCTGAGCACCCTCAACAGAGAGTTCCAAAGCTCTAGCGAAATCGCCACTCGATTCAGCGATGGTAATCGCAAGCTCGTTCTGAGCCTGGATCACATCGTTGATTGCGGTCCAGTAGGCACGGCGGGCCTCGATCTGAGAGATCAGACCACGGATACGTTCTGCCTCGGTCTGGGCACGAGCAACTTCCTCGTTGGCAAGCTGCTGGTCAAGCGAGGCCTGAGCAACAGGGTCATCACCGATCTGGGCACGACGCAACGCCTCCTGCGCTTCACGGAGTTCACGTGCTGCACGTTCAGCGTCGTCACTGGACGATCCTCCTCCACCGCTGCTGACTGATGGAACAGAGATTCTCGGAATGCTGACAGATGGAGCGCTACCCGCATTTGCGAAGATGTCGTCCAGGCCGCCGAGAGCACTTTCAAGCTCATTGATCTGCTCAAGGATCGCTGGGTCGCCTTCGATAGCGAAGATCCGGCGCAGGAAGGCGATACGGCTACGTAGAGCCGCCGCTGAAGACTGAGAAACCTGACGTAGCGCCTCATTGGCATTGACGCCCTGAGCGATCAAGACCGATACCTGCTGAAGCAGACCGTTGAATGTTGCAGACCCGGCCTGTAGATACAGGGCGATGAACTGGTTGAACGAGTTGCTGCTCTGAGAGAGAAGCTGGAACAACACGTTGGCCTGAGCGAACTGCTCAGCAGATAGGCCCGCAGTCTCGGTTAGGCCGAGGATCGCTGCGTTGAAGATCTCCAACTGCTCAGCCGACAAATCAGTCGAGGCCTGGATCGCTTCAGTGAGAGAGATCGCAAGCTGGATCGCATCGCTTGAACCAGACACCACGTCTGGAGAGTTTAGTTCGGCGGCAATGCCTCGAACCTCGGCAGCTAGAGCGCTACCCTCCTGACCTGTGGCACGCAGCAGGGCAGCCACGTCGCTGTAGTCGGCAACCGCATCGGTGATGTTCTCTCCGATGCGATCTTCTACTTCCTGAAGGGCACCGACAGCGCCAGCCAGGCCAACGTCACCGCCAGTGAACAGACCACCAAGATCGATGTTGTTGACGAGACTGTCAATTTCAGCGATTGCTCCCGAATCGGAAACGCCCGGAGCACCAAGGCCACCGAACCCGCTTTCCGGGCTGACGGCATCGATCAAGTTACGGCGGATGGCCACAAGGACAGCAGTTCCTCCCTCAATGTCAGTCACAATGCTGTCAATAAGAGCGTCGAAGTCCTGGCCGCTCTGGGCAGCGGTCTGAGTGACTGCTGCCGACACGTCCGAGTTGGCAAGAAGCTGTGCTCGGGTGACTGCTTCAGAAGCGGCGTCGGTTAGGCCGAATGCATCGATGATTGCCTGAGCAGCCTCAACGCTCTCGGCACGGCCAATCGCCTCAAGGGCAATCTCCTGTTCTGCTGCGATCAGGCGGTTTGCGATGTCATCGATCTGTTCTGGAGAACGACGGACCGTTAGGTCGTTCGCTGTTGCAATCAGCAGGTCGGCCTGTTCACGAGTCGACAGCGGATCGCCGATGATCTCAGCAGCAGCGATGATGTCGTCTGCTCGCTCTACCACGTCCTCCTCAAGAGCGTCACGTAGCTCAGCAAGGTTGTTGGCGTTCTCAACCGCAGCATCGCCAGCGTTGCCGCTAGCAATCTGAGAGGTGAGGATTCGGTCAATGGCGGCGATCTCTTCGGCTGCAAGAGCGTTGAACTCAGACTGTCCAATCAGGCCAGCTTCGTACTGTTCACGAATAAACTCGAAGCTCGCTACAGCAGAGTTGACGATATCGGCCTGCTGCTCAGACGTTGCAAGACCAGCCTCAATGAAGACATCAAGAGCAGGTGTTTGAGAACCAGCATCAGCAGCGGCAGCAATCGCCTCATTGATCTGATCTTCGGTATCGAACTCGGGCAGGTTTGAAAGGTTGGCAATCAAGCCAGCCAGAGCGTTGTCCTCTGTCTCTCGACGGTTTCTCAAGACAGGCTGGATTACATCATTGAGGGCGTCAATGGTCTGGAGGGCCAAACCAGCATCAAGCTCTCCATCAAGGACTCGCTGAAGAATGTTGGCAATGGCCTCAGGGGTGTCGCTGCTCTCGGCAAGCTCGTCAAGGTTAGAGCGTGCGAAGGCCTCGTCGAGGTCACCGGCGTCGGTGCCCGCAAGGTCGTCAAGAGCGTCAACGAAGTCTCCCAGCAGACCGTCGCCAATTTCTCGTCCAAGGATCTGGCGAGTAGAGACGTCATCGAATCTTTTGAGCGTGTCACGAACGCCCTGGAGATCGTCACCGAAGTCTGCGAGTAGGCCGTCAGCAACGCTCTGCAAGTCGCCGCCACCAAGAGCCTGGGTCAGTACAGACTGAACGTCGGCCGAGTTGTCGAGACCAGCGATGGCAGCGTTGATGCCCGCTGCAAGACTGAAGTCCAAGACAGCGCCCGAAGCTTCGTTAGCAGCAGCAGCAACATTGCTAAGCTGATCTGCGTAGTTCGCAGCAGCAGATGAGGCAATTGCGTATGGGCTTTCGCTGTCGATCACCACGTCAAGCAGCAAGGCCTGGCGCTCACGAGTGGCTTCCATCTGCTCCTGAGCTTGTGCCTGGCCTCGGCTGAAGTTGTTCCACAGAAGGAGCGCAGCACCAATCGCCAAGTTGAGAGGGCCGATCGCAGCGGTGAGAGTACGAGCACCCGCCGCAACACCAGCGAAGGCACCCTGAGCACCCTGGGCAGCAATGGCCGCTCTTGAAGCGGCAGTGCCAGCAGCAACGAAGCTTCTAGCAGCCAGAGTTGTTGAGGCTGCGGCTGAGCGTGCAGCGGTAGAGATACCGGCGAAGGCGTCAAGCAAGCGAACGCCAGCCACTAGGGCCGTATCTGTTCGTGCGAAGAGGTTGACCGCTCCAAGCAGTAGACCTAGCTGGAGGACCGCAGTAGAGGCACCATCTCCAAATGCTCCATTGAGGATGTCGCCAAATGTGATGAACACATCCGCAGCGAAGCTGACGACATCGACCACGCCGCCAAGTAGGGTGATGAAGCTTGACAAGATGTCGGCAAGACCAGCGTTGAACAGGTTCAGGCCAAGCTGGGTGAACTCTGAACGCAGACGCGCCAACTGACCCGTCAGACGGGCAACGATGTCTTCGAAACGCTCACTTCTGTCCACGCTGATGTCAGTAGCAGCGGCCAAGGCCGTGTTGACAGTAGATGCGTTCTGGAGGACGGCAGCCAGGGTTGCGCCCTCACGACGAGAACCGATGCTTGCAACGATCTGTCGCTGCTGAGCTTCAGACAACTCATCGAAGCCGTTGATTAGGCCGAACAGAACTCGGTCAACCTCACCGGCAGCAACAGTGTCTACGTTGAAGAGGTCAGCGACAGTCTCATCACCGAGATCGATGTTTCGGAACGTGTCCTCGAACTGCAAGGCCAGACGAGAAAGCTCATTGCCAAGCTCTCCCTGAAGACCAGTCAAGATTCGGCCGAACTGCTCGGCTAGAGCCGCACCACCAACGCCTGAACCCTGAAGGGCGGCAGAGCCGATAGCGGTGATCTCTTCGAGAGTCAGACCAGCCTGAGCGGCAGCCGGACCGATACGACCAACGAAGTCCGTGATCTCGCCAGCGGCAACACCGGTAGCGTCAGAGACGTTGATGATCGAGTCAGTCAAGCCATCGATCAAAGTCAAGACCTCAGCGCCGGTGTCACCGAATGAACGGACACCACCAACCAAGTCATCGAAGATCGTCTTCGGGTCTAGGCCTGTGATAACTGCGAACTCAGCGGCGATACGGGTAGCGGTCTCAGCGAATTCCTGAGTACCACCACCGTCACCGATAGACGAGAACAGACCGACGAACTGAGCGCCAAGCTGCGATGTCTGATCGTTCGCAACACCAGTGTCACGAGAGATCGATAGCAGTTCTTCACGGAAGTCACCCAAGGCCTCGGTTGCAAGCTGCGCTTGCTCAACCGGGTTGGAACCACCGAACAAGCCACGAGCGCCAAGCGCATTGAACTGGGCTTCCAAACGAACGAAGATCTGCTCTAGCTCCTCGGCCTCACGCACGATCTCTGTGATGCCACGGAAGGCACCGAACAGAGCAGCGGACGGCAGAGCGAATCGCAGAGTCGAGGCGATACCGCCACCGAAGAATGAGCCAGCACCGCCAGCAGCGGCAATCGGACGGAAGAAGCCACCGCCAATACCGCCACCCTCAGCGAGTCTTTCAACACGAGAGCCGGTAGCCAGGATCGCTGCACGGCGCTCCTGCTCTCTAGCTTCACGCTCCTGAGCACGGAGAGAACGACGGGCCGCAGCTACCTTGGCAGTCTCGGCCTGAACCTGAGGGTCAAGAAGCTGAGCCAGAGTGTTCTTGGCAGACTGGATACGACGCTGGATCGAGACCTCGGTACGGCCCTGCTGAACCTGAGCGTTCTCGTTGACAACCTGCGCTCTGTTGAGGTTGTTGATCGTGTCAATGACAGCCAGAGACTCGCGAGAAAGCTGAATCTCAGCCTCACGAGCGACAGCCAAACGACCTTCGATGCTAGACTTGGCACGGCTGATAGAGCGGGCCTCGTTGGCCTCGCTGGCCTTGCGAGTAAGCGTATCGTTATCCGCAGCGATCAACTGCTGCTGGATCTGACGCTCATCTTTCAGGCCCTGTCGGTAGGCAGCTTCACCGGCTTCACGAGCACCGATCAGCGCATCGACCTGCTGAAGAACAGCCTGGCGAAGAGGAAGGATGGCCTGAGTGGCCGCATCGCGAGTCAAGGCAACCGTTGCAGTACCCTGTGCATTGCGGCCCCTTACCTGGCTTCGAACACCACCAGGGCCGATAAGCCGGTCAAACTCGTTGTTGATGCTCTCACGAACATCACGACGAAAACTGTTCGAGACACGGCCGCTGCCGGTGATCGCACGGTCGCTGATCGCATCGACCTGACGGATGATATCGTTCAGTCGGTTCTCGCCAGTGATGGCGATGTTCGCCGGGATGTTGATCGGCTGGCTGGCAATCGCCTGAAGACGAGCAAAGACGCTCGTGCTCGTGTTGCCAATGCCAATTAGGGCCTGATTGACGGCACTAGCGTCAAGGCCAACTCTAATCAGTGTTGTGTCCGACATTCTCTACCCTCGTTGCCTTATGTACTAGAGAGATCGGCACAACCGACCCCCGCATCAACCGTCCCATTCGTTCGACACCATGTCGCCCCAGTTGTCGTCTCCCCCGCCGCCGTACTTCTGCTTACGGGCAAGAGCGACCTCTTCGAACCACTCGTCAAGCTCATCTGGGAACGGCCACATCCACGTAGGAGGAATCTCCTCAGTGGAGATGTTCTCGTACCAACTCAAGATGTGATCAGCATGCTGAAGAGCGACCATCAATTCAGCAGGAGCATCCTGGGCTTTGTCGCATGGCAGTACAATCCCAGTATTGGACTTACGAGCAACCCTCACCATGCTGAGGAATGTTGGGCTACCCGCTAGGATTTTACTTCTAGAGTTGGAGTCGTCAGATCAAGCAGGGCATCAACAAGCTTGCCGAAAAGCTCCGAAGGCAGGCTGGAAACCTCATCGATGTGGTCGAACATACGGTTGCGGTCAGTGTCGTGGACACCGAACACGATCTGGTACAGGCGGAAAGTACGCATCCAAGCGATCGAAGCTTCGTACTCAACCTGAGCCTCGGCAACCATGTCGTTCAACTCGTCATCGGTCTTGTCCTGAAGAGGACGCTTCGCCTGCTTGAGACGGCCCTCAAGCTTCTTCACCACCTCGTCATTGAAACGAGTGATGTCGGCGTACACACGCTCGGACTCTTCCGAACGCAGGCCCTCGCCCTTCAGCCACTCCTCAAGAAGACCACCCTCCCAGGCGTCAACGAGGCCCTGAAGCTTGTCGTCGCTCGCCCAATCTTCCTTCTCGGAGATCTCCTGCTCAATCTTCGCTCGATCCTCAGCGACCTCAGTTTGAGCTAGCTGCTCGATCTTCTCTTCACGATCGACCTCGGCAGCTTCACGGACAAGAGTGAGGTACTCCTCATTCTCCTTGTCGTCCAGGAGAGTCTTGATCTTCGTGCGCTCCGCATTGGCCTTACGAACGGCCTCGGCCTGCTGAAGAGGCCCAAGCTTGCGGATGTAGATCATCGCAGTGCCGTCGCTATGCGGGGAGATGTCGTACTCCCGACCGGCCTCGTACAGATCCTCAAGGGACTTTCGTGTCAGTGTCATTTTTCCTCTATTCCAAGTGTGTATCCTGGGGGGGCACTTGCTCCCCCCCCAGGATACTGCGATCTAAGCCCAAAACCTCATGTTGGGCTAGATTTTAGGGTTACGGCTTGACGCCGTTGTAGACCGTCAGGTTGCCGCTCTCAGAACGGAACGAGAAGGTCGTATCAAGCTTGGTCTGCTGACGAGCCGACACAGCCGGAACAGTGAACACTGCGTCCGGGATGTAGAAGGTCTTCACAACAGTGCCGGTGTCTGGGTCCGACAGGCGAACCTCGACCTCAAGAGCCTCTGGCGAAAGTGGGCCAGTGATCTCAGTCGCCGGGGTGTTGGCGATCTGCTCGATCTTGGTCCACAGGTCGGCTGGGTCCTCCGGGCGGATAGCGACCGAACCGGTCACCTCAGGCACCTGGAAGTCACGACCAACAGCAACCGAGCTACCGAATTCCTCATCGGCCTCAAGCTGGACAGACCAGTTAGCCTCGAACGACTGAACGGTGGTCCAACGAGCGAGAGTGCCCGAAGAAGGAGCGGTCTCAACGTACACATCGATGTTGCGACCACGAATAGCGGTCGGATCGGTGGTGTTGTGGACGCTCTGGCTGTAGGTCGCAGCGACAGCCGAACCGTAAACCACGTGGAACTCGTCGTAGGTAGCAGACGGGAAGTCGGCTGGGGTTACGATCGTGAAGCCAGTCGAGGTGTTGGTGAAGTCATCACCGAAACGAAGACGCTTCGAGTTGCCAGTCGAGGTATCAACGGCACGAATGTTCAGGGCGAAGTAGTTGTCCGAACCCTCGGTGTACTGGATAGCGGTGTTAGAGAAAGCCTGCTCAGTGCCCACATCAGTGTTGGCAACGACTTCCTTGTACGGGCTACCAGGGATGTAGCGAATGGTGTCGCCACGAAGGGTGAACTGCTGGGTAGCGTTCTGACGAAGACCGAATCGGTACGACGCACGCTCTAGTAGTAGCTCTGGGATAGCGATGCCACGAACGATGTCGAACGCACCGTTGCCGCTCTTGAATGGCGACAGGATGTCGATCGGCACAACGTCGGCAAGGGCGATGGCCTGGTTGGCACCTAGCGAGCCTGGGGCTACGCCGGTGAGGATACCTTCAAGCTCCGAGTTGACGGACAGAGCCTCAACGTCGAAAGAAAGGTCCGGGATGTCACGGGTAATGCCGACTGACTGATAGTTACCGACCTCGTAGACGGTCTCTTCAGGGATGTTGACGTTACCAGGACCGGCGCTCTGAATACGGTTGATAACGTAGCCGTCGTTATCAAACAGAATCTGTGCAGCCTTGATGCTCATGTTTGACTCCTTTTGGCGCTGAGAGGGCGCATACTTTAATAGAGGATGGCATAGCCGCTCAAGGCTATGTATCTACTATCGGCACCGCCAAAAGGTGTTTTAACGCTAGCGGCGTGCGTTACGGGCAGCAGTCTCCATAGCCGCCTCAGCACGCTTGATGCGACCAAGGGCACGGCCAACGTTCACATCTGTGTTGATCGATCTGGTCGCCTGGAAGAACGGGCCAGCCTCGTTGCGAGACTCTTCAAGCCACTCTCTCATGACTCGGGTATAGCCACGACTCAACTCCAGAGACAGCCTCTTGATACCGGCATCAAGGAAGTGAGATCCTCGGATACCTCTAGAGAGCGTGCCGTTGCTGGAATAACCGTAGCCAGCGAAGAGGCCACCGCTTGGTGTGTTCGCTCGCATCTGGCTGATCAGACCAGCGTTTGCACCAGTGTCAGCAATGAACTCGTCCAGAGAACCACCGCCAGGGATGTTGCCAGAACGGCGAGACTCATTCGGGCCACCCCAAAGAGTCTCTGAATTACCCGCAGAACCGCCAAGACTGTCACGCACTCTGGCTCGGCTGACCGCTGGGAAGTCTCTCAGGGCGGCACCCGGAGCAGGGTTAGACGTGCCTCGAATGACGAAGGCACCAGCGGGCATAGCGAAAGTAGGCGATGGGCGGTTCCCTCGTAGAGAGATGTTGCCCACAGCCTGGTTGAAGAAGACGATGTTCGCATCGCTACGGGCAGGGCGAGTCTCCTGAATACCTCGCATACCAGCGCCGAAGTTCAGGCGGTACCAGTGAGAGGCCGTCTGATTCAGGAAGGCCGGATTGATGAATGAAACGGTGTTCTTGTCCCAGTCGATCATCGCTGGGTTTGACAGAGCAGCGTAGAGCTTGCCGTTGGCGTTACGGGTTCTCGACTGGGCATTGCCGCCCGTACCTCGGCCGTGAGCCGTAGCGTAGGCTCGAAGCATGGCTCGCTGAGCACTCTGAGCAGCGTCACGGTGGACGTTTCGGATCGCCACACGGTTGCCGCCCACTCTTGTGCGAAGAGCCTTGGCGAAGATCTCGATGTCACGCTGAACAGCGCCGGTAGTCTCCAGAACTGCTGCGTCGACAATTTCTCGAACACCAACAGTGAAGCCACCCTGGACGGTCGTTGAAGTCACATCCCCCACGAACTTCATCGTGGTCAGGACGTTCTGGACACCCGAGATGTTGTTGCGGATCGAGAGATCCGACCTTGGGCCAACTCGAACACTGTCGCTGAGGAATGCGTTACCCTCGAAGCCGTCGAGATTGATCTGGACCATCAGCCGTCCTCCAACGCCCTCGCAATCGTGTCGAGCTTCTCAAGAGCAAGCTTGTTGAAGATCATGCCTGACTCGGCTGAATCGACCAGATCCACGCAGAAGTCGTGGAAGTCGTTCACGTAGTCAAGGATCATCTTGCGAAGCTCCTGAGCCACCTCCTCTGGGAGGTACTCGTCAACGATCTCTTCCTTCTCGCTGAGCATGATCGCCAGCGTTCTGTTCTTGCGCTTCCCAAGAAGCGCTCTCATTCCATCGTCCATTAGTCGTTCTCATCTCCGTAGTAATCCGTGACCGTGAAGGCAATGGACCACCAATTCTTCTGCCAAGGCTTCACGAAGTCATTAGCTCTTTCGACAGAAACGAAGTCGAGATGCACAGTAGCGATCTGTGGGGGAGTCGGCTGGGTGCGGTAGTCATAGACGGCAACGATCGGTGCTGAGCGACCGATAGAAGGCATGCGGCCCTCAAGAAGATCACGCAAGTCGTAGGCGAAATGCTCGCCCAAAGAGTGACTCTCTGCGTAGAAATCCAAGAAGAACACACGGCGATGCTCCGAGTAGTTAGAACCCATCTCGATGTCAAACGACACAGCGTTGTCTGCCGACAGGGCGAGCGTATTCAAAGCCACCTCGGCCTCATGGTCGAGAGGCTCTGAAATGAACGACACAGGCAGGTGCTCACGTCCTGCGTCAAACCAACCGAGGCTCGTCAACGAGTCGTTGATCATGTTGTAGATTGAGTCAAAGATCAGTCTCGTTCTGAGACCACCAACGATTGCCATTGTCCCTACGTTTCGTCACGTGCGATGGCGTAGCACAGATAGATCGTCACACCAAACAGGCCCGTAGGCGGTGCCCAGTATTCGATCAAATACGTGTTGCCATCGATCACCATTCCATCAGGGAGACCAAGGTTCTGGTCCGTGATCTCCACATACTCGTCATCCAGAATCGTCACCTTCAAACGTGGAGAGTCAAAGTTACCGATTCGGGTATCACCCGAAGCCGCCTTGGCATCGAGGAACTCAATAGCCACCGGGACACTCAACGAGGTTGGTAGATCCGGGGCAGAAGTTGTTGCTGTTGGCGAAGAAGTCCAGTCATATGGGTTCGCCCGTGTGTCGGCTGAGGTGTACGTCTTCTCTGAATCCCAGTAGAAGGTCGCACGCTCAGACTCGGTGCCAGGCATGCCAAGCTGCATGGCAGTCTTGATTCCGTTCTTGAACGCAGTCGCATTAAACGCTGCGTTCGCTGCTGCGTTCTCTGTCTGCATTTATCAGTACCCCGAGAAGTAAGGATCGTCAAACACGCCACCGTAGAACCCTCGAAGGTTCATGATGTCGTTGTAGAAGGTTGGGTGGCCTTCGTTCTCTGAAGGCAGATGATCCAGAATCGTCTGGTAGCGGTCCTGTAGATTCTCTAGTACGGCCTGGATCGCCTGAGCAGACTTGCGGGTCTCGAACTCGGCGGCGCCAGCGTGAGCACGGAAGCCGGTATCAATGTTGGCGAGATGGACCCTCATGATTGCCATCGCACCGTTGATCACGACAAGCTGCTGGAGTTCTCGGGAAAGCTCATCTGTCCCGGACTCTGGGGAGACCACGGTCTCGTTAGCGGTGTAGCCCGTGATGTACCCACGCAGCGTCAACTCCCAGAAGGAGTTGCTGAGGTACAGTTCGTAGTCAGCGTCGGTCGCCTCAGCGAACACCGTCTGACCAGGAGGGTTGACCTCGATCTTTAGATTGTCTACAAGGTCTGCTAGATCAATGGCCATACAGACATGATCGACCTTGCCCTTGACCAGTTTGAGATTTCGTATAGTATCGGAAACGAGAAAGACCGGCCCCGAAGGACCGGCCTCGCTCGAAAGGAAAGAACCCAAATGGGTAGTACCAGCTTACTCAGAGCTTGAGCGGCTGGAAACCTGTGCGGTCAACTTCGTCAGCACCGCCAACACGGAAGTTCTGCTCTACTTCTACTACCTCAGGACCCTCTTGGACCCCTGCGTCGTCCAAGAGACTCTTGATCAGATTCACCTTCGAGACGGTGGCGTCATACTCCTCTGCCAGAGACAGAAGACGCTGAAGCACGCCCTGAGAAGAGATGCTCTTGACCGCCTTCTCGAACTGCTTGAAGTTCTTGATGGCGAAGACCTGGCCAAGCTCTTCGTCGCTCATGTGGTTCGGGTTCGGAGCAGCAGCAGCACGAGCCTGCTCCTCGATGTGACGCTCAGCCTCACGGGCCTCAGCCAACGCATCGCCCTTGACCGGGCGAAGCATGCCGTTCTTGAACGGGTCGTTCTTCTCCTCGATGATTCGATCCGAATTCAAGAGGTTTCGCTCCTCTGGAGTGATGAGGAGCGAACGGCCGGGACGTACACGCTCCTGAACAAACGAGCCAGGACGGGCCGGGTCGAACTTGTTCACGTAGATCGTCGCCTCTGTAGCGCTCTGCCACTTCTCCAGTTGTGTCTGAATATTCGTCATGAAGACTCCTTGTACCTAGGTAAATCCTAGTGTAGTGGATATTCGACAAATACACAACCAAAACTTAGCCCCAAAACGCAGGAAGACCGGCCCGAAGGCCGGTCTCCCGTAGCGAAACCCCGCAGGGCGAGGAATTAGAGGCTGGTGTCGATAATACGACGGGCACGCTCTGGACGGTGAACAACACCACCAAAGTCACGCTGTGCGATGTAGTGCCAGTACCAAGCGTCGAGTTCGCTGTATTCCTTGACGTACATGCCGCCCCAGAATGCGAACTTCGAAGCGTCACGACCGATCACGTACAGTTCGTTGTTCGGGAAGAACGAAACGTCTGCGTCATCCTTGTGGTTAACAAGGGTGATGATCGGAGCACCACGGTAGGTGCCAAGCACGCCACGACGAACCATGTCCTCGTTGGACTCTGGAATGAAGCCGCCACCGTTCGAGCTAGCGCCAAGAAGCAGGTCCATGATCTGGTGAGTCATGGTCGAGCGACCGACGATTGCTACCTCGTTGACCTTGGACTCGTCACGAACCTCACGAAGAGCATCATTCAGAATTGGCAGGGTCAGACCGGCGTTGGACACGTAGGATGGGTGACCCGAGTCGATTGCGCTCTGGAAGAGAGCCAGCACACGGGCGTTAACCTGTGCGTCGAGGCGCTGTCCACCAAGCTCAATCATGGTTGACTGGGTTTCAGCGAAGTTGGTCAGCAACTTCTGCTCCATCTCGACAAGATGGAAACCAATGGTATCACGTGGAAGCTCCATGGTCTGACGACGCAGCGTGCTGGCCTCAATGTAGCCGCCACGGGCGACCCAGTGAGCCTTCAGGCCACGAACCTCAGAGACGGTGATACGACCATCAAATGGTGCGTTCTCAACGTCAGTCATGATGCTTAGAAGATTCTCATGATCGAAACCTTCACGGATGGTCTCAGCCATCTCCTGGGCCATCGCACGTCGCCAGGTCTGGTTATCCCAGTTCTCACGAGCGTCTGCGTTAACCTTGTCGATGTCTGCACGCAGTTCCTTGCGGTCAGCGTTAGTCATAATAGTCATCGTTCAGTCTCCTTAGAACGTCATCTGAGCTTCAAGCTCACCGCGGGCGGAATCGACCTTGGTAACGACGAGCCAAGCGTTGGCTGCGGTAACAGCAGCCTGCCAGTAGCCGTTGGTGTCGTTTGGAGTGGCTTCTGGCTGGAGAAGATCTCCGACAGAGATTCCAGCAAGGTCGACCATTACTCGACCGGCATAGTCGCGAGTGTTCAGGAAGGTCTCAGCGGTGGTGTTCGTGAAGCGAACCTTCACGTAGTCACCACGCACGACCTGAACAGCGGCACCAGCCGGAACAGTGTCCTTATCCGAGTAGTTGGTAAGAACAGGGTCATCACCTGCGTAGGCGTTTGGAGCGTACTCGTAGAGCACGATGCCCGACATCTCGGTCGGTGCAACGTCGCCAACTACGCTTACGACAGGCTCAAGGCCTAGATCGTTCGGCCCACCAACAGTGCCGCCAGTGCCATAAGCAACTGGAGCGCCAATTGGAAGAGCAGCGCCGTCAAGGAAGAAACGACCACGACGGTCGCGACCATGCGGCGGAACGGTCACCTCAAAATTACGTCCGTAACTCATATTAGGCTACACCTCCCGTGTAAGTCGCGCCAACGGTACGAACTTCGTTGCCACGAGTGTGAAGTGAACGACGGATGTCGGCCACCGAACGCTCACCCTCGTCCGAGCCGTGCTGCATCGCAGTGGATGCAGGCGGGTCGTCGGTGGTGGCGGTATCGTCATCGCTCTCAACCTTTGCAAGCGAAGCCTTGGTGGCCTCGACAGCAGCGGTCCAGTCAGCGACTAGAGCTTCAAAAGCTTCTGCTTCCAGGGCAGCCCAGCCGTCGATGCGCTCAGCGATGTACTCGTCAGAGAAGAGGTTCGCCACAACGGCAGCGACCTCAGCCTTGCGAGCCTCGAAAGCAGCCTCGGCAGCTTCGGTCTCCTGGATTTCGTTTAGGTAAGATACAAGACCGTCGTGCTCTGCCTTTGCAGCCTCAGCGGCGGCAACAGCGGAGTCAATCTCAGCCTGTAGCTCAGCAACCTTAGCCTCGTGGGCCTCAGTCATCTCGGTAAGACGAGTCTCAAACTCTGCTAGCCCCTGCTCCGCAAGCAGAGCGTCGAGCTTCGCCTGAAGTGGCTGGATAGCCTCGGCAACAGCAGTGTCCAGTTCGTCCTGGGTATATGTGCTCACGTCACCTCCCAAGGTGTCGTCATTGTGAACCTCGGCACCGTCTACCTCGGCTACACAGAGTGGACAAAGCGAAGCATCGTGAGAGGCTTCAGACGGCTTGGTTGCGAGCATCAGATCGTGGATCATCTGCACGTCAAGTGTGGAATTTTCTTCCATGAGACCATTAACGACTGAATTCGGAATGTATTTAACGTTTCTACGGATTCTTGTGCTGTTCCAAGATGAAGAGCATCACATTCTCCCATTCCTTTGGGGAAAGATGCGGTGCCAGGCGGGCCACAGATGCGTAGATATCCTCTGCCTCTTCCTGGTTCTTCTCTACGTAGTGCGCCATCTCACGGACCTCAGCGCCACCCCAACCAGGAGCGACCGGAGGAACAATCAGCCCGCCACCAAGGAAGTGTGGGTTCACAAACTGGAGGACATTACCCTCAGCCTGCCACTCGCCATACGACTGGTGAGTAGGACCCATGTACGGGAAGTCCTCCGTCGCACCGTCTGATGCACGGTGCCAACGGGCGGTCTCTGAGACGCACTCCATCGAAACGAACAGACGGCCTTCTTCAAAAGCAGACTCAACCGTGTAAAGCTCGTTCGGGAAGTAGTAGCGCCAGAAAGGACCGACGACTTCGACGTAGGGATTGAAATCCCCTTCCTGAGCGAGAGTGGCAGTGTGTGGGCGGTCCATGTACTTGGCCGCTGTGAACGAACCCACGACGTGGTGCGACTTGTGGAGCATGTTCATCGGGGTGTGACGAATCGACTCGACTGAAGAAGCGAGATCCTCAGGGGACCACATGTGGTTGTTGCGGTTCGGGTTGCCACCCTCGACGTACTTGGCCACGATCCAACGGAATGCTGGGTTGTCGTTCACGTGTGGAGTGGCCCAGTGACCTAGCTCCTGCGCTGTCGCAGCAGTCGGCCACATGTCGACAGAACCCAGAAGGACATGCGACCGTTCAGTTGTCAGCGCAGGAGTAAGAGTCATACAGATACTTTCGGCTTTGGTTACTCGGAATCCGAGTCGCCCGGTACATCACTGTCGTTTCGACGTGGGCGAGGGTTTGGGATTCTGGAGTCCGGGTTGTTCCCGCCACCATTGTTGTTGCCACCCTCAAGCGCACCCATCAGACCCTTGTCGGCCTGGCGAGACTCGAAGATGTCGTCGTAGCCGAGTTCCTTCTCCAACTCACGACGGTGAGCTTCCTCAGCCTGGTCGTGGTCAACAAGGCCCAGCATCGTGTCACGAGACAGAGCGCCGTCCATGTAGAGACTCAGCATCAACTGGATGAAGTTCGGATCGAAGTCCAAGGCCACGCTGCGAGGAGTGAACTGGAGCTTCGGCTTCGACTTGAGTTCGTCGTTCGCACGCCAGATCGGCAGCAGAACCTTCTTCTCTACGGTGTCCTTGATCGCACGACGGCGAGACTCAAGGCCACGAGCCACAACACGGATCAGCTTCAGCGAGTCGTCGCCAGAGGTACCAGCGGAGAAACCGCCAGTGTGGAACATCTGGTAAAGACGGGCCATAATTCGGCTGTCCAGGTTGTTATAGCGCTTCGGGTCCAAAGTCACGTCGATCTTCGGCGTCACGATCTCCACGCTGAGGCGGTGGTCGCCAACGATGAGCGGAGTTCTCGCAACTGTCTTCACACTTGCATTCAGGTGGGCAATTTCGCCGGAAGTTGCAGGCTGCTGATCAGAACCCTTCTTGATCAGAACGATGAAGTTTGTTGCCCCCATCAGGTGAGCACGGTCCATCTGACGAAGCTGATGCTTCAGATCCAGAAGCTCGAAGACCGAGGTCATACGGACCGGAGCGAAGCGCTCGTAGTCCGGCTTCGTTGCCGTGTGGCGGAACACCATACTGGGGTTCATGTAGAACAGATTCGTGAAGTCGCCCTCGCCTAGAAGTTCGGCCAGGCGAGCCTTCTCCTTCTGATCCACATGCATGCGGTCAGTGAGAAGCTGGCGCACAATCTGATCGGTCGTGTTCTTGCCAGCCAGGACGGCATCGATGCTCTCGGCCTCGGTGCGGTTCGCAACCCACACCAACTGCTCACCACCAAACAGGAAGTCACCCACCGGAATGACCTTCATTTGGTCCAGCATCGACAGGGAGGTCACGGTACGCACGTCGTACTTCTTGCGGCGGGCACGCTTCTCGCCCTTGCCCTCGATCTGGAAGGACGAGTTACCCCACTGCATCGCCATGTTGAACTGGCTGTACGTGAAGAGTTCACGCCACATCTGGTGCAGTGAATCCTCTAGGTCCATCTCATCGATGATCTGGTTCCAGACGTTCTCTTCGTCCGGGTCCTCACAGTCGACACGGACTGTGTTGAAAACAAGAGCCTCAGTGGTCTCCAGAACGTTCGACACCGTGTCGTCGTGCATCGCTGCGTCACGAGCCACACGGAACTGGTCGAAGATGCCCATCGGGGTGACATAGCGGTCACGCTCGATGATGCCACCAGAACGACGGGCCTGGTTGCGGTGGTTCGTGGCAGCGAAGGCCGGGTTGACCTCATTGATCCACGAAGCCATCGAACGAAGCTCCGGGTGGTTACGCAGAGCCTTGGCGACCGAATCTCCACTTACCCCAATCTCGGGGTCCATGAAATACTGGATGCCGTCGTCATCCGTCATCAACCACTCTTCATTTGACTCAGAGTTTCCACTCTGCACTAGATCGCCACTCATTTAGAACCCTCTCGACATTTCGTACTCATGCTGCGAGTACGTGATCAACCTGGACCAGATCTTGAACTGACGATCGCACTCAGCAATGAATGGATCTAGCTCCTTGGTACGGAAATTGGCATCTACCTTGCCATCACCATTGCGGATGATGTGCGTTCTGGCGTGGCTCATGCGGGACGAGAACGCCGAAAGCTGCATCAGATTCTCTCTGGGGTCACCCGTCGAGAAGTTCTGCATCACTTCGTAGTAGGAGTCCATTTCCTTGCGGAGCAATTCAATGTTTACGGTCATTGTTTGCAGTTCCAAAATCATACAACTCTTCCTTTGATCGTCCTTAGAACGACCTAACTGAAGTTTAGAGAGGGACAAAGATGTCGTAGACCGGTTCAGGCTTGCTCAACCGGGCGTGTTCTCTAAGCATCGCCTCAATTCCGTACTGGACCTGGCCCAAAACAGCCATTCTCGCAGCGTCCAAAGCGTGGAACGAACCCTTCGAGAATCGCTTGCGGCCATACATGTCCATACCGCCCTTGTCATAGGTATACGTCTGTCCCTGGAACTCCGTGACCAGATCACGGTCGTCCGGGAGGCGCAAGCGCTGAGTATCTACGTACTCACGCAGCTTGTCCGACGAATACTCCAACACGTTTCGCTTGATCTGAGTGTCCTCGATCTGATCGCCGCCGAACTCGTCAACGTCGATCGACTGGTCGAAGTCAACCGGGATCTTCTCCGAGAAGTTGTAGCCCTTGATCCGCTCCAAGACCTTGGTCGTGATCATGCCACCCTTCTCAGCCTCGTCCTGAATCATCTGGAACAACGGAAGGCCGTTACCCGTCTTGTCCATAGAGAAGGCGTTGAGCTTGTAGAAGTCCAACAGGAACAGGATCAACTTCATCTGGTCAGGAGCCGAGATGCGCTCAAGCCTGAATCTAGAGATGAGCTTGAAGACCGGATCACCGCCCTTGCTCTTCTCGTCCTCATGGAAGATCAGAATCTCAGTGGGGTCGACGGTGAAGCCGATGTCAGCCCCGCCCCAGGTCGTCTTAAATTTCTTGTGCGACATCGGAAGGTCGACGCAGTTTAAGATCTCCCCGCCACGG
>Ga0181380_1000095_pt1 | contig 36792 bp, 57 predicted proteins | sample 3SPOviralmetaG_FD_130116 | JGI IMG/M metagenome (GOLD analysis project Ga0181380, IMG submission 130116) | Marine viral communities from the oligotrophic San Pedro Time Series (SPOT) site, San Pedro Channel, CA, USA - 3 SPOT_SRF_2009-08-19 | ecosystem: Environmental > Aquatic > Marine > Strait... | reverse complement strand
TCCAGTAATGTTGTTAAAGAATGAGTTAGTGCCATTGTGTCCAAGAACAATATCAGTACCAGCACCAATAAATAAATACTGATTGTCGTTTTTCATAAAGACACTACCATTATCACTTGCATCTATTTGAATAGCATTAATAGTTGACCCACCATCGTCAACTGAAATATATACATCTCCATCTTGCATTTGTTGCCTTATAAATAAATCTCCACTTGTATTACTTATATATCCATGTGTAGAGTGTGTCATTTGTAAAAGTCCACCACCAAAATAAAGTTTACCAGCACCTGCTATCGCTAAATCTGTTCCATCAAAAGTAAGATTGGCTTCTGCGTTCATAGCATCTGTACCAGTAGCAGTAAGTATTCTATTATTGCTACCATTAGCCATAAAGTCTGATACATCTACCGATATAGCATCTGCTGCTACATCAATACCAGTACCTGCTCCAATGTTTAGAGTTGCTGCACCTGAAGTAGCACCGCCAGTTAATCCTGAACCAGCTACAACAGATGTTATATCTCCTGAATTTGCATCTGGATTAAGTTCTACAATTGAACCAGCATCGTTTATATAGAGTTTATTCGCACTTCTATCAAATGCGAGTTCTCTATCAGCGATATTGCTAGTAGTGGGTGTACCACTACCAGCTTTAATCTTGATAGTATTAGCCATCTAATTCCTCTTTCTAATTAATAAGTTCCACCATCTATAGTAGCTCCATCAACTGAACTTGCAGTTAATACTCCTATTTGTAATGGTGCTAGTGTTCCTGAAAAAACCTCACTTGAGTTTGATGCGTCTGTAAGCATAGTAAATTTTTGCGTACTATCATCCCAACCCATATAACCGATTTTAGCAGAACCACTATAATATCTAAACTCAACACCTCTATCTTTGTTATCATCACTACTAGGAGCTGTATCGCCACCTAATGTAAGAATAGGATCATCAAGAGTAGTTGTAGTTGAATTAACAGTAGTTGTAGTTCCATTTACAGTAAGATTTCCAGTTACAGTAAGATTATTTCCTACGGTAACGTTATTTGGTAATCCGTATGTAACAGTTCCTGAACTTTCAGCTACTTCTATTTCGTTTGAAGTTCCAGCGAAAGTAATTGTTCCGCCTAATGAAGTTGCAGTAGTATTAGAACCATCTGATACTGTTATTTGTGAATTAGCTAATTTGCTATTTGCAATACTTCCGGCTAACTGCGTATTTGATACACCACCGGATTTAATTGCAACCGCTCCACTAGATACTGAGAAATCAGCAGTCGCAAAGCTTGCTACACCTTTATTACTTACTGTAGCGTCTTCAGCGCTTATAGTTAGCGCGTTATCCGCGTTTCCTGAGCCAAGTGATACGTCTAGTCCTTCTCCGGCTGTTATATCCGCTAAGGTACTAATATGGAACGGCTCTACTGTTCCGCCGTTATTAGTTTGCTTTCCAACAAAAAGTTTGTTTCCGCCATTATTCCAAGCCATCTCCCCATAGGTCAAACTGCTCGGATTACCGGTATCGCTAAATGTTGCACTTCTTTTTACTTTTAATGTATTCGCCATAATTTATCCTTTAAATAAATGTTCCACCATCTAAGGTTTTATTGTTTAATGCTTGACTTGATGCGACATCTACAATGTCGTCATTATTTGTTCCTCCTACTACCTTATCGTCTAATTGATTTAACTCTGCTGTTGTAGCTGTTAATCCATCTGTTACATTTATTTCCGCAGTCGTAGCAGTAACGCCATCTAAGACGTTAAGCTCCGAAGAGGAAGCAGTTGTTGCAGATAGTTTAGTTACCGCAGAATCAATCGTTCCACCACTATGTGATGATATATAGTTAGCCATATTTTCTCCTAATTAAGTGGGGAGTATATTTCAACTCCCCAAATTAACTATCCTTATGAAGGGTTCTTAAAGTTCACAATAGCTGCTGCTGTTGAGTTTGTTGCGTGCGATAAAGCACTTCCAAACATAACATCTGCTACTACTGAGGTTGCTAAGTAATCTAGATCATAAGATGACTGCACTCTGGGATTGATTTGTTGAGCATAGTAAACCGCTTCTTTCTTAAAGATTGAAGCTGTATCGTTTGTTCCGCCTTCTGACCAATCTGTGCTAGGGTATACATTTAAGCCATAAGCTTGCATTACCATACCTTTAACATTAGGGTTTTCAGCATCGCCTCTTTTTTGAGCCTCTGTGAAGTCGCCTAAGCCAAGTAAAGACATATACGCTTTAGGAGAACAATATAAGTTTGCTCCGCCATCTGCATAGTCGTGTCCAGCATCTAAGAATTTTTCCAGTCCATCTCTTAATAGAGCTGTAGTGAAAACATCATCGTTTGCTAGAGTTACGTCGTTACCTGCTGCTGTTTGAATTAATGCAGCTAAGTGAGCTTCAACTTTTTTAGCTAATGCGTAGCCCATTGACTGAGCGTACATATTAAATAAATCTGCTGATTCTTGTACTTTTACTACATCATCAATACGTTTAGCTTCATACCAATGCTGATCTACTGTCAGAGTAATCTCTGTGTCAGTTTGCGCTGTATATGATACTATACCACCAGCTGTTTTTTCTGCTGCTTCTTCTTCTTTTACTTTTGGAATATGTAGAATATCCCCGCCGCCGGCAAGCATAGCAGAGAAATCTGTTACTTGATTTCTAAGCTGAAATCTTCTTTCAGCGTAGTCAAGAATTGCATCTCTCCACATTTCCGGGATAAAAACTGCGGCTGTTGTTTTTGTTACATTTGCCATGATTTTTTAATCTCCTTAAAAAATTTTAAATTGGTTATTTTTTATAAGAGCTTAAGATGTCGTTCCAATTTTTCCTTTGTTCTCCGCGTTCCATTTCTTTAAATGGGTTCTCAGGAAGATTCTTTCTTTGTAGCCCAGCGTTCTCTTGTTTAAGATTCGCTTTTGACGACTCAGTTAAATCTTCAGCTAAGTTACGAAGTGTGGTCAAATCAACATCAACATACTTATCTCTCTTCTCTTCAGGCAACTTTTCTAACAAACGAGATTTCTCATCTGTTACATAGCTGTTAAGTTGCTCACTAGTAGAATTATATTGCTCTTCTAGCTTAGCACTCTTATTTCGTTCCTCAGAAAGCAAAGTTTGATATTCTCCTTCTTTTTCAAGCTTCTTTGCTCTTGCCTGCTCTTCAGATTGTTTGCTTACAGCTACTGATTCGCGAAGTTCGTTTCGCTCTTTAATAACTTCATTCAATCTTGAAATCGGAACTAGGTTCTCTTTTTCTACGACTTTAGTGTCTTGAGCCTCTTTTACGCCTTGCTCTTGGGCTTCTATTTTAACATTTTCTTCCATTTTAACTCCTTTTGTGGATATTTTTTATGTATATAATGTAAATTATACTATGTAATTTTACAACTTATATGGATAAAGTTCCAAAAGAATATCAATTTAAAAAGAAATGGTTTGAATATATGGGGTACGAACCTCATCCCGGTCAGGAAAAGATGCACTACCCGACTAATCCAAACGCATCCTTCTTTGTAAATATCTGCGGTCGTAGATATGGAAAGACAACTGCGGCTTATCGTGAGGCGGAGTATTATGCCGCACAACCTAATAAAAAAATATGGCTAGTAGGGTTATCTTATAAGAAATCGCGTTTAATGTTTCGTGAGGTTTATAAAAATATGGTCAAGGGTCATAAAAAAGATATTGTAGCTGCTTCTGAAAAAGAACAATACATAAGATTCTCTTGGGGGAGTACAGTAGAAGGAATGTCAGCAGATAATCCATCTTCACTATTGGGGGAAGGTTTAGATTTAGTTATTATTGACGAAGCTAGTAGAATGCCAAGAAAGATATGGGATATGTATTTATCTCCAACGTTATCAGATAAAAAAGGGAAGGCAATTTTTATAACAACACCCAATGGTTATAATTGGATATACGATTTGTACTTGTTAGGTAAATCTGATCCTAAGTGGTTTTCCACTTCATCTCCTAGTTGGGAAAATTATCACGCTTTTCCAGAAGGAATGGAAGATGAGTTTTTACAAGAAAGAAAAAGAAATTTATCTAAAGAAATATTTGAACAAGAATACGGAGCTAAGTTTGCTTCCTTTCAAGGCAAGGTATATCCATTTGATAGAGATATAGATGTTAAGAAAGTTAAATATCAACCCAACCTACCTACGTATTGTACTATTGACTTCGGATATCGTATGCCCGCAGTATTATTTTTACAAACATATAGAAATAATGGTGTTTGGCATATTAATATAATAGATGAGATTTTACATAAAAAAAATATACCAACTGAGCAGTTAATTGATATGATTAAAGAGAAAGGTTATCCAATTTTGCGCTATTATGGCGACCCTGCTGGATATAACGTACAAGGACAAACTGGGGTTGGAGATATAGAAATCTTTAAAAAGTCAGGAATTAATGTTAGATTTAGGACTGATAAAGCTAGTAGAAGTATAGCTTCTTCGGTTAGTTATGTAAGAGGATTCTTTGAATCTGCGTCAGGCGATAGAAAGATAACTGTGTCTGATAAATGTACAGAAATAATTGAAGATTTTGAAAATTATAGGTATCCGGAAGAAGTTGAGGGTAAGATGTTATCAAACGACCCCGTTAAAGATGGATACTATGAACATGGTTGCGATGCGTTTAGATATTTCATAACAAACCGCTTTCCATTAAACAATAATAAATTAATAAGGATAGCAAGATGATGTTGACACCTAACGAGATTATAAAAAAATCTCTAAAAGAATTTAAATTACAAATAGTTTCAAATAAAAGGGAAGAGGTCATCAAATATTTAGACTACTACACCGGAACAGAAACACAAAAGTATATTAAACAATACTTTGATACGGACGCATTTAGAGAAATACCTCAATACCAAGCAAATATTACTAAAAAGTTTGTTAATAAGATGTCAAAACTCTATACAGTAGGCGCAAAAAGAAATATAGAGGGCGCTTATGAAGATTTAACAGAAAAAAAGAATTATAAAATGAAACATATTGAAAAAATGACAAAATTGCTAGGAACTATAGCGGTTGGTGTATTTTTTGAAGAACACGGGGGTAAAAAACACTTTAATTACGTACCCGTCTACTATTTTATGCCTTTTTTTGATGAAGATGCTTTTAGTCCTTATGCAATTACCTATCCCAACTTTATGCCAGTAGACGATGCTTATAATACGTCAAAAATGACATATTCTTACTACGATTCTGAAAGATATATAAAATATGACCAAGATGGCATTATTTTAGAAGAAGTTCCTAATGAATCCGGTGTTTTTCCTTTTACATTTTTTCATAGAGAAGAACAAATTGATTCATTCTTTGTAGAGGGTGCTAATGATATTATTTCTGCTAACGAACACATTAATATTACAATGACTGAGATGCAATTAGGTCTAAGATACCAAATGTTTGGACAACCGGTAGCTTCAGGTATTGTAGCAGACCAAAATCTCGCTAGAGCAGGATCAAATGAGATTTTAATGCTAGGAGAGAATGGAAGTTTTGATATTGTTTCTCCAAAAGGTAACATTAATGAAGTAATTGAGAATATCAAGCTGCAATTAGAACTTGTAGCGCTAAATAACCACCTATATATTACTTTTTCCGATACTGGTGGCGAAGTTCCTTCAGGAATTGCTTTAAAAATTAAAGATGTTGAAAGAATGGAAGACTACCAAGACGATAAGGAGATGTTTAGAACTTTTGAGCATCAATTATATCACGTAGAACACGAATTAGCATCTTATAATGGTATAAAGTTGCCTGATCCTAGTCAATTTAAGATTGATTTTCACGATGTTGAATATCCAATGTCTACACAAGACTCAATATTGCAACACAACTTTGATTTAGACCACAATCTTACCACAGAGGCTCACATTTTAATGAAAAACAATAAAGATTTGTCTTTGGAGGATGCTATCGAGAGAATTGCTGAAAATAAAGAGATTAATTCTTTGTTAATGGGGAATTTTGACGACATTGAAGAACCTGAAGAGGAAAAAGAACTTGATATACCTGAAGGCAGTCATATGCACCCAGATGGAAGCATTATGTCTAATGATGAAGAAATGAACAAGTAATGAAACTAAGCCTTACTGTAGATTTTGATTTTAAGCCTTTGCAAAAAGCATTACCAAAGATGATAGCAACTAGGATGAATGCGGATATGGATTTAGTTAAAGGTTATATTGACAAAGGTATTAAAACAAGTATAAGTCCGGTAAACGACAGACCTTATAAACCTATATCTGAGGTTACTAAAATAGTAAGAAAGAAAAGGCGAAAAAATAAATCTAAAGATACTCCTTTGGTAGCTAGCGGTAGAATGTCAAAACTTAAAAAAAAGAAAGCTTTATCTAGGGGGGATTTAAAGTTCTATGGTTATATAATGATGGGAGCGCCTTATGGAGTTCATCACTTACAGGATAGAATAACAGCTACAAATTTTTCAATAAAAGCTAGAAAAGGTGCTAAACGAAAACCTAAAGGAACTTTTTTTAGTGTTAAAGGTACTAAAGTTCCAGCTCGTGTATGGTTTGGAGTTCCTAGTAAATTTACGCAAAAGAGAAACTTTAATAAGTTTATGAACGGAATGAAACGTAAATTAAAAGAAGGAGATAAAATGATTAGAAAACCTATAGGACAAATTAAACTTGGATGAACTAATAAAAAAAATTGAAAAGCTTTTTGAGAAAGTTGTAGAAGTGGAAGAAATTGCTAGAAACAATAATCACTTGATTGGGTTTATGCTTAGTGGTAGTCCGAAATCTATTTCTCTAGATGGGCATAGGGTAAAGTCTATGTTTTTAAGCTCTGAAATGCTAGAGTATTTACAAGAAAATGATATTTCTATAGATTTTCTTGGAGATGCTTAGACTCTAATGCTTCAAGCTCTTGTAGCCAAGCTGTTCTTTTTGTTTTGGTGTGTCTACCTCTTCCTAATGGCTTTAATCCAACCTTTTTCGCGCGATAGATTAATTTTTTGGAGTCTAATTTTTTCTTATTCAATGATTCCAGTCGCGATTCTGTATTGGATACTAATTCTTTTTTCTCGTCTTCTGAATCTATAATAATAGCTTCGTTTATTTTTTTATTACCTTCCAAGAATCTTTCAAACGGACTTTCTACCTTAACTTCTACGTTCTTGATCAATTTACCAGAGTGTTCTAATATTAATCTTCCGGCTTGTACGTTACCTTGTATAGCTTCTGTATACATAGCCTGTAATACAGATGGAAGCTTAGCACCAAATGATTTCATATAAGTTGAGTATAAATCTTCTACAAACTCTTTATCGGACAACCAATTTGTAATGGTGTTTCTGTGTACACCTATTTCTTTACTTATATCTACTAGACTAAGTTCCGGATTATTTACGTATATGGTAGCAAATTCAATTTGTTTTTTATTTAAATTCATCCTTCTCCCAATTCCTTCCTAACTGCTTTGTCGCTAAAGTCTGAAAAGCCGTATGCAATCTTAACTAAGGGTTTAGATAAAACTCTTTGTGCTGGAACATCTTTTTTACATTTACTGCAATACACTTTCTTTACATTCCTATCTTCAATAGAAGCTACTACATCTATAATTTCGTCGTGGTCGCATTTTTTTTTGAACTCGTATATAGGCACTATGCGGACCTTTGAACTTTTTCAAATGAGCGCATTCCCCCTAAACCTAATAATCCCATTAAAACAGTCATTAGTGTTGACATATCAAATTCGGGTAATACAATATCGTATCCCAATGCTATTAAAATAAAGGCTATCATAGGTTGTAATACAAAGTGGTATCCTAACGCAAAAGAACAAATCCAACCTACGCTTGGTCGCCATCCACTCTTAAAGAAGCTATCAGATCCGGCTTCTACTTTATTTACTTCTATCTGTGCTTTGTTAATTTCTTGGATTAACTGCGCTTTTTCTTCTTTATCTAAGGTAAACTTATCTACGTGTCCTGCTACCTTGTCAATTATATTGGTAATCATATTTAATTTTGGCATTACTTCTTCCTTTTTTTCGCAGTCTTAGCTGCTGATTTAAATTGTGATGCGGTTGGAGCATTCTTACTTTTCTTGCTACGCATTCTTTCTACTTTCTTTGCTCCGCTAGCCTTTTGTTTTTTAATTCTTTTACGCTTCGCGTGTATGTTTGCATATAGTCCTTTTTTAGCCATTACTTTTTCCTTTTTTTATAATAGTTCTTACTAAGCTTATTTCCATACTTGGTATTATTGCTATTACCTTGCCTAGTCTTCTTTTTTCCATTAGAACGTTTGGTGTTATTAATATTGTTTTTTCTCATCTCTCCACTTCTTTTCGCCCTCTTCTATTCTATCTAAGGCTTTCTTTGTTTTCTTTTTCCCAAAAATCTTTTCCCATTTATCAGCATACTCTTTACGCGTAATACTCATTGGTCTAGGCATATCCCCTTTTCCTACTCCGTTTGGACCATCAAACATTATCCTTTTCTCCTTTGTCCTTTAGCTGGCTGTCTTGTCTTTCCACCCTTACCTGCCCACAAGAACTTATCTGCCCAATAAGCTGCTGACATTCTACCTCTTCTTATATTGGCTGCGTGTCTAGCTTTAAAACTCTTTCTAGCTTCTGGACTATAATTATGTCCATACCCTTTTGCTCCAAATCTTATCAGCTTTAATTTGTGTCCTTGTTCAGCTAACACAACTGCTTTTTTCTTTGGATGATTAGGCGTCATTTTAGGCTTATTAGTCCTTTGTAAGCGGTTACGCTTAAGTATGTTCTTCTTTCGCTCTGAGTGTGCCATATAAGGCTTAATTTAGGTAGGCGAATTGTTTTGTGCAACCTTACGAATTTTATTTTACCTTTTGAGCGGAATCTGATACGTCTATGTATGCCAATGATCCATCCGCCCTATGCCCTTTCATTGATCATGCGCGCGCCCATGTTTTTACTAGTGGCGCACGTTGCCAATTGCGGTTAGTTTGGTAATAGTAGAAATTAAGAAGGGTACGAATTGTGTAAAATAAAGCGGAGCGGTGCGCAAGCCAAAAAAGCATAGAAAAGCACAATTGAAAATAATTCAAAACCAATTCAAATACTGGTGATCCCTTCCGTCTTCTTCCTTTAGGTATTATTGATGGTTACTTCGTAACAATGGAAGCCAATCAAAGCCGTTTTCAGGCTAGATATACATATTTGCGCGCGTTCGTGACACGTCGAAGAATTACTTGCACTTACGCACTAAGTATATTAACATTGTATATGAATTCAATTAACAATAAAACAAAGGGGTTTACAATGGATGCTTTAAGAGTATTATTAGTGAATGTATTTAAAATGGTTACTTTAATGGGTTTCGCTTTCGCACTTCTAGGCTTTTACTTTCAATTAGAAGCAATCAGGGAAGCAAACGCACTTTACATAATGGATAATGAATACGCGGTTGAATTGTTCGGGCTTTCTTGGTTGTACTTAGGCTTGGGTGCTTGGGCAATGATCATAGGGGTATTAGTTACAATCAATCTTGAAAATAAAGGGGTTAAATAATGGAAACTAAAACAATAAAAACAAGTACTTCAGGAATGGATATTGTAGGGGTTACACAATTAGTAGAGAAACATTATTCATATGATAGTGACGAAAAAACAATTGCGCTACTTTATGGGGATTACACGTACCACAAGGACGGCGAAGCCTTCGCGGGTATGTTTGAAAATGTACATATTTTCAAAGGGTATGCAAAAAACAACGCGTATAATTACATTGTTGAATATCACAAAGGCGATGCGCAAAAATTCTTGTCAATGGATAAAGATTTAAATCTAAGCAATTTTCAAGAAGGTACAATTATTGATAATTCTTTTGATAATTTAGCGGATAGCTTGTACAACGTTGATTACTTCGCGATTTTGAAAAAGGACGGAATGTATATAGAAGATAAGAATCTTTTTTTGCCGTTTCATTTAAAGGGTTTAAGAAGGTTTCAAAATTGCCCCAATTGCAAGCAATACTATAGAACATATTGTAAATGTACCGATAAGGCACAAATTAGAAGTCATAATATGTCTTCCGTATACTTCAATGATGTAATTAACGGAAAATTAATTACTAGCAATCGATCATTAAATAAGACGTTAAGCCAAAGACGCGCTTTTATTGGTTTCGAATGGGAATTGGGATTCGAAAAAGCAAGAAGAAGCCAAGCCGAACAAACGTTGGGATTTTATAGGATGTTAAAAAGCAAAGATATTGCGCTTTTAAACCTATTCGGCGAAGCAATGAGCGATTCAACAATCGGCGAACATTACGGGAAGGGCGCGGAAATTGGAAGCAATGTTTTTAGTTTAGATTATTACTTAAAATATCAATCCGAAATTGAGCGCGTTACGGAATGGGCGAACGAAAACGAAATGTACGGAAGCAAACTTGGCTTCCATATTCATATTAGTAGGGATGCTTTTGATCAAAAAAGTTTGGTGAAATGGTTGTCGTTTATGACTACTTCTAATCAGGTACTATTGAAGCTAAGCGGGCGCGGTATGTCATCGGGTATTCAAAAAGCATATGCAAAATTAGTTTTGCCGTATGAATACCAAGACGAAAATATTAGCAATCTTCACGGCGCGGGGATCACTACACATAGTAAGTTAAAAAAACTTGCTACGGCGGTACTTGGCGGGCATAGCTTAGGCGATAAGTTTAACTATTTAAACTTCGTACGTACAAGCACGATTGAATATAGATTACCGGCTTCTTCAACGGATGATGGCAAAGGCGCTTTTAATCGCGTTTGTAGGCATCTTGAATTAATGTTTGCAACGTTTGAATTTGCAACGTACGAAGATTTGGAGGATATGCGCTTTGACAAATTCTTAGAATGGCTAAGCAAAACCGAATATATTAATCTTTACAACGCGATAACGTCGGACGATGAAACAATGAAGTTAATTGAGCCATCCGCGAAGCTATCAAAGGCGCAAACGTTAATTCCGCCTAAAACGGAAATTGACGTTACCAACGCGGAAGAAGTTGCGAAAATGAGCGAAGCCTTCAAAGACTTTGAAAAAAGCGCGCTATCATTACAAGAAGAAGACGAATTCACTAAAGAAGTAATAACTAAACACGCGGGCAAATTAAAACCGCGTATAACAAAGAAAGAAGGGGTTTAGAATGTGTGTTGCAATAGTAAAACCAAAGGGAAAAAAGATAACTAAAAAAAGCCTGAATTTGGCTTGGGAAACTAATCCGGACGGCGGGGGGTTTGCCTTTGTCAATAAAGGAAAAATAGTTGTTTTTAAATCCTTAGAACAAGAAGAGTTTGTTAACAAATTATGGGAAACCTTAAAAATTGTTGATGAAACTTTTTTAATCCATTTTAGAATACGTACAAGCGGGCAAACCGATTTAAATAATTGTCATCCGTTCGCCATAAATAAAGATTGCGTATTTATTCATAATGGTATGATCAATAATGTTCAATCCAATAATATGATGTCCGATACGCGATTTTTTAATCGTGACATACTTCAACAATCCGGCTTTCAATTTGGCAACAAGGCACAATTGAAATTAATTGAAACCTTTATTGGGCGCGGAAATAAGCTTGCTTTCTTAAATAGCAAGGGAAGCTTCCAAATAGCCAATGAAGGCGCGGGAACGTGGCAAAACGGCACTTGGTTTAGTAATCTTAACCATCAATGTACGATTAGTGAATCCCAATTCACGTTACGTGATACGTACTTAGATGATGCGGACGAATGGTACGGGTTGCCATATAATAAAAAAATGAAACTATAAGGAGGTTAAAAAATGGAAACGTTAATTAATGGTTTAGTACAATTGTGGATTGTTACAACGTTCGTAATTTGCGCGGTATGGGTTTTTACTATTCCGTATCAAATGAGCGATCAATATTTAAAGGATATTAAAGAAGCGCGTAAATGGCGCAAAATTCGCTAATTGAATTCATAACCGATGGCGCAATTAAAGCCGGCTTTTGCCGGCTTTTTTTGTGCCTTTATTAATTAAATATAATCGCATCTTCCCAAATATCAGGTATGAATAGTTTTAACAAATAGCGCCAAATAGCGCCAAAATCAAGCATACATACATTCAAAAAAAATAATTAAAGCGCCTTAAAAGCCATTTTAAGAAGCCGTTTTTTTCCGATTTGGGTAAAATTTCCATTGATCCGCAATTAATGCAATAAATTAAAAATCGTGCGGCAACATTAAAAAAAATAAATTAAAGAAGGTTATCACGGGATGTTACAACGTTGTAAAAAAATCTTGCAGATCATGCGGGGTCATGCAAAAAAAAATTTTCACGTTGCAAACAATCATCTATTTTGTACATAAAAAAACACTAAGCAGCCACTTTTTTTAAATTTTTTAAAAAGTTATATTCGATTGTAGACTTTTTTATAAAAAGAATATTTCTAATTAATAAAACTATATATATTGATTAAATATTAAAAAACTATCTTTTGTATTGACTTTGATCCCCCCCCTTACTATTATTGTACTATGAACAAATATCTTAATGAAGAATAAAAATACAAATTATATTATTAGTTCGGACTTAAACGTGGAAAGCCGATTAAATAATTCCACTCTTAATAAGATGAACAAAGCTAATAATTATTATAGTGTGTGGCAATGATACAAGAAAAAGTGAGAAGGGCGTTATTGTGATCCCTAACCACACATTATTCAAAAAAAAGGGGTGCGATATGATTGAGGTTAAGTTGCAAGAAATTCAAGATGTAATAACAAATACTAATGGTAAAATATTTAGCGCTAGGTTTATTAAGAAGGACGGGCAAGAGAGAGATATTTTATGTAGGCTTGGTGTTAAGTCTTATATTAAGGGAACGGGTAAACCTTCGTTCGCATTAAACAAAGACAATCCATACCAATTAGTGTTTGATCTACAGAAAAAACAATATAGAGTTATAAATATGGACACTCTAATACAGGTTAAGTTTAATAAAAAAACATATAAGGCGGTGTTATAATGAGTAATAATGAAATAACTCTAATAGTAAAAGATTGGGTAGAAAAAACTAAATTTCCCTATGGTTGGGAAAATGGGTTTTTGACTACTTGTAGTGAGTGTGAAAATCACTTGGAGAATAAAGAAGAAAATATAAAGCCACTAATAGAAAACTATTTATTATGGGGAAACTGGGAGGACTGGAAAAATGAAAGATAAAGAAATGATTTCTATTATTAAAAACAAAAAAATAGATAAATGCACTAAAGATGAAAAAAGACAAATTATGAACTTTGCATTTGGGGAGGAATTTATGAATCTCCCTTTACATAAAAAAGGTAAACTAGGAAGGGAGTTATAATGGATAACAAGGATAAGATTAATTCGGCAATAAGATTTTTAAAGGTACAACAACCTCCAATAGCGGAAATTCAATATGTGCATACACTAAAAGACTCCCCCGATGTAGGTGTGGGGGATTTAGTTTTGTATGATTATATGTCAAGCACGCATCTAACTTTAGTTCAATTATTTGCTAGCGCTAAAGATAGTGGTTGGGTTTATAATAAAAACATACAAGAGGTTTCAGATGCTTTTACAGATGCAGAATACTCTTTAAAGGCGATAAAGATTCAAAGAGAGATCAAGAAACTAATGGAAGAGTTAAAGTTGTTGGGTTATAAGTATGACGATAACGAAGAAATATATTCAATAAGGAGGGAAGGGTAATGGGTAAAATGAGTGAGTTAGATAGACAAAGACGTGAATTACTTGAGGTATGTAGAGAAGTAGAAGTGGAGGAGATTGTAAAACAAAGAGAGATAGCTGAATATGTAAGTACTTGTTGTAATGCGAGCGCCTTCGGTAATAGCTTTATAGAAGAGGAACTTACCGGTATATGCAATAAATGTTACGACGGAGCAAACTTTGAAGATTTATATGAAGAGGAGGGGTAAAAATGCATCCAACAAATTATCATTTATATTATAACTATAAACTAAAAGAAGATGTTAAAATCGATTACAAAATAATAGTTAGTAACACAATCAATTATTACGAATTAGATGTTAAAGTTAAAAATAAGAAAGCTTTAAGTAAAATAATAAATACAATGCTACAAGATTTTTTTCAAGAATATGGTGTTGTAGCTAGAAATGTAAAAGTAAGGGAGATATAATGAGCGATTTACTAAAACACCAACAAGCATTACACGAAAACAATGCAAAGTGGAATAAAGTAATAAATAAAATAAAAGAACGAGTTATTGGGGAGAATTTTGAACTTTTAGACGAAGTTGATTATATAATAAAAAAAGAATTTGTGCTAAAATCTACATTAGCGAGGATAAAAAAAGCAGAGAAAAGAGATGACTAAAGAAGAAAACATTGAACTACAAAACAAACCATACAACGATATAGTAAAAGAGTTTGATACGAGTTGGAACGTAAATGTGGAGGGTAAACTTAATCGTAATAATATTATCTTTCATACTAATAAATATCAACGACTTGTGTCAAAACTTAAAAAATATAATGATTTGATAACAAAAAAAAAGGGGTAAGAATGTATAAAGAGCGAAGTGTTTATCGCGAACTAGCAGACAAAATAGAATCTATTTGCGATCAACACACTAAAGATAAAGGCAAAATGTTTGCAGAATTAGTTTGCAGCATCAATGTTGAAAATTGGAATCAAAAACAATTTATAACAATAGTCAAAGAGTTTGAAAGGCAGATTTATGGCGTAGATGGACATACGCTTGAAGAAATTACCTTCCAGATTCACGACGAAACTAGAGAGGGTTAGCAATGGACGTAGATACAATGATCATAGGTGTAATAATTTTAATAGCGTATTTTAACTAAGGAGGAATAATGTCAAGACACAAACCGAACACAAAAGCAGGTAAAATATTAAACCATTTAGATAGGGTGGGTAGTATTACTACTTGGGAAGCAATTAAACTTTATAGAGCTACGAGGCTAAGCGATGTTATATTTAGGCTTAAACAAGATGGTTATATAATAGAGTCAAAAAAAATGAAAAGTAAGGACGGCGGAACATTTGCTAAGTATATTTTAATTGGTAAATAACCCCCCCTCTGATATAAATAATAGTATTTTTATATTTTTTATATTAACTTTGGTAAGAAACTATGGTAAAAGACAAGATAATCGTTCTAAAGTTTTCTGATGTTGAAGAGTGTAATATGGTAATTCACTCATTAAGAAACTTGCCTAAAATATCAAACAACGTCAACACAGAAAAGCTTAATAGTTTAATAGGAACGATTGAGGTAATCAGACATAGCTTAAGTAAATAATTATCCCTTGCGCAGACATACCCTTATATACCTCTTGTTTGTTTCATACGTTTGCGCGAGGGAATCTTTAACATAAAAAGGAGAAATGATGGAAGATAAAAAGAAAGTAGGAGTGCAGATAGAAAAGGCATTGTGGGTAGAATTAAACGCAATAGCTAAAACACAATTTAGAAGCACAACCGCATTAGTAAGAATGATTATTAGTAAATATGTAAAGGAGAATGGTTAATGACAAATCATTATAATTTCAATAGCGAAGAAACTAAACAGATCATAAAGGCATTAATTAAAACTCAATCAGAACTTTCAAACCTAACGAAAGATACTCAAGCATTTAAATACAAGTATGTGAAGTTAGATAAGTTGGTTGATGCAATTAAAAAACCTTTAAATAAGAATGGTATATTTTTTACACAGATGCCAATAGGTGCAGATAATGAAATAGGTGTAAGAACTACTCTTTACCATATAAGTGGAGAATGGATCGCAACGGAGGTGTTATCTCCAATCGCAGAACTACAAGGGCAAAACACATATCAAGCAATAGGTAGTGCTATTACTTATTTTAGAAGATATTCTTTGGCTTCTATGCTAGGGTTATGCGACGTAGATGACAACGATGCAGCAGGTACACAAACATCGGTTAAAAGTAGGAAGTTTAAAGCCGGACATCAAGGAGATGACGGATTAGACTTTTAGCCTTTTATAAATTAGGGGTGGGGATATTATATAAACAAATTAAAAAGAAGAAAGGAATACTTTTACCTTTAATATTTGTTTGTAAATACTTGGTATGGCTACGCCTCCCCCCTATAAACATTAGGCTAGGTGGTTATTTTCCGTATGATATATTAACATAAACAATAACACTAATGCTTAGCCTAAAATTTAATAATGGATATAGCTTACCACGAGAGTAAGCTACAAAGAAAGGAGTGAACAATGAAGTTCAAGGTAATAGAATCTAATGATTACGACTATGATGCAAAAGATAAAAATTTTTATTATAGTTGGGATTTTTACAATCTTATGAGAAAGGTTGGGGAAGATCCAAAAAGAATAACATTTAATCCACTACAGGCTAAAATGCAGTATTGGTATTTACGTTGGCAGCAAGACAGGAGGGATAGAATAATACAGAAAGTATTGTCTATTATTATATTTACGCTTGTTCTTATTGCAATTGCTATATTAATACTAGAGGTAATGGGGGTGCAGGTATGAGTTTCTTAAAACAATTAGACGTAGACTATGAAAGTAGTGCAAAGTTTTGGGAAAAGTCTGAAGATGAAAGGTATGAGTATTTTAAAAACACTTGTTTTCAGTATCTTATGTTTATAAAAACAGTTGAATCTTCGTCAGCTGATCCTGATATGAAACAAAACGCATCTATGATATTTGCTAATATTAGTATGCTTATAATATATCTAATGACAACAGATGAAGAAAGAGAGAATGAAGTTGATATAAAGTGGATGAACAAGCTACAAGAAGAGTCTGACAATTTTGTATTTGTCAATAGCCATCAAACGGCGGACGCATAATGAGTGGTTGGATTAAGTTACATAGAGATATAAAGCACCATTGGGTTTTCCAGAGAGATGATTATTTTAGGGCTTGGATATTTCTTATATTGAGAGCAAACCATAAGAACAATAAGGCTCTTTTCTCTGATATTCTTCCTGAGATTGTAGAAATAAAAAGAGGGGAAGTCGTTTCAAGCCTAAGAAATTTAAGTATTGATCTAAGGTGGACTCCGTCGAAAGTAAGAAGGTTTTTACTAAAGTTACAAAAAGATAATATGATTGTGATTCATAATGAAAAAAGATGGACACACCTAACTATCTTAAACTACGACACTTACCAAGATGTGCGAAACACTTTTGAAACAGATGTGAAACAGGTGCGAAACACCGGCGAAAACAATATAAGAATGAAGAAGAAAGTAAAGAATGAAAAGAAAAGTATTTCACAAAAAGATCAATTAATTTTAATTAGAAAAGATTTTAACAAAATACAAAAAGACTTTCCAAACGTTCCTATTGAATTAGAATATGCAAGAATGAAGGATTGGTTGTTAGCTACGGGTAAGAAATATAAGAACTATAGAGCCTTTTTTAATAACTGGTTGCGCAAGTCTAATGAATCAAGAACTAACGACAATGAAGATAAAATATTATACACCTATACGTGCGGTGCTTGTAATAAGTCTAAAGACAAAAGCGAGTACAAGGACTTATATATAGTGTGTTGTGATGAACCAATGATACCAACAATAATAAAATAGAAAGGATAAGAATATGCCGTTAAATGCAAGAGATAAAGGAAATAGAGGAGAGCGAGAAGTCGCTAAAACTATCAATAGATACTTGGGAACTAATTGCCGGCGCACTCCCTTGTCGGGAGGACTTTCTATTAAAGGGGATATAATAGATATTAATCCCGATTCTATTGCATCTCAATATCATTTTGAGATAAAAAACACTAAAAAGCTAAGTATTCCTATGTGGTGGAAACAAATTTACTCTGATTGTGGAAAAAAAATACCCGTGAATATATTTAAAATGAATGCTAAGTTCTATACAACCTTAGAACTTAAAGACTGGCTAAGCGGTTTGGCTGAAACACAAGAACTACAAGAGAGTAATGCTGGTTTGGAGGCTTTATTGGAAGAAGAAAAAAAATCTAACAAAATTCTATCTGATAGGATCGAAGAGTTAGAAAGGGAGCTTTATAAATGAAAGAGTATGAAAATCAAGTTATAGTTTGTCCGGTTTGCAATTCATCTAATATTAAAAAAAATGGTTTCCATCACAATAAAACAACCGGCAGCAAGCAAAGATACAAATGTAATACGTGTGGTTATAAATCAATAGATATGATGATGCTAGACAAGGAAGTTATTACGGAAAATGTAAGGCTTGCAAAGAGAGTACAAAAAGCAAACGATAGAAATAGGATAGGAAATAAATCTTTTAGAGAGTTTGCTAGGCTAGATAACGCAATAGGGGAATATTCCAAGCATTTAATACGAATATTTCAAGAAGTACCTATACCGAAGTTTAAAAAAATAAGCGTAAAAGGATCAAAGGGAACTGCGGTTATACAAATATCAGACACACATTTTAATGAATTTGTAAATATGGAAAGCAATCAATACGATATGGATATAGCGTCTAAAAGAATGAGGACGTTTATTCGTAAAGCTAAAATATATTTAAAAGCCAACGGCATTAAAAAGGTCTTTATAGCTATTACCGGAGATTTAATGAACTCTGACAGAAGATTAGATGAATTATTATCTATGACATCTAACAGAGCAAACGCAACGTTCGTGGGTGTTGAAATTTTAAAACAAACTATAGAAGACATAAGGCAAGACTTTAAAATTAGTATAGGGTGTGTTAGCGGCAACGAAAGTAGAGCAAACCAAGAGATGGGTTATAGTGAGCCGGTTGCATCAGACAATTACGACAATACAATATTTAACATTCTTTATTATATATTTAAAGACAGAACAGATATAGAGTTTATACCTATGAAAAATTCTTTAGAATTAGTTGTTGACGTAGAAGGGCATAAAATACTACTCATACACGGACATTCCGTTAAAGGTAAGGTAGAGTCATCGGTAACTCAGATCAAAGGTAGGTATGCTTCGCAAGGTATAAATTTAAATTATATATTATTTGGACATATACACTCTGCAAGAATAGGAGATACTTATGGTAGAAGTTCATCGCTAGTAGGAGCAAATGCTTATTCAGAGAAAGCATTAAACTTGGAAAGTAGGGCATCTCAAAACGTTTATATTTTTTATAAGGACGGGAATAGAGATGGCTTGAAGATAGATTTGCAAAATTATGACGAAAAAGGATATGATATTACAAAAGAGTTAGAAAGTTATAACTCTAAGTCCGTTGGAAAGCTATCCGAAGGAAAGGTTATATTTCAAGTTGTTAAGATATAATGTTTGATTATTGTGAAAAAATAAAAAAAAATTGCCCTTTTTCTACTAAAACAAACGAAAACCGAGAAAGATGGAAAGAAGGTAAAGAAGAAGTTTACTATTGCGGTATGGCATCATCAATAAACAGAATAGACTGGATGAAAGAATGTCCTTTAGATAAGAAAAAGAAAAAGTATAAAAGAAGGTAGAGTTGAAACACGGAAGTTTATTTAGCGGTATAGGTGGTATTGATCTAGGCTTTGAAATGGCGGGAATAAAAACTACTTGGACTTGCGAAATTGATGATTGGGCAAACGGGTTATTAAAAAAAAGGTTTCCGAATGCACATCACTATAGAGATATAAAAGAAATAGGTAAAAATAATTTAGAAGATGTTGATATTATAAGTGGGGGATTTCCTTGTCAAGATATTAGCACAGCTAAAAGAGGAGGAGAAGGATTAGATGGAGAACGGAGTGGTCTTTGGTTTGAAATGTGGAGAATTATTGGCGAGTTACAGCCAAGATGGGTTCTTATTGAGAACGTCGCAAATCTCACTTCTAAAGGAGGAGAAAGAGTTCTTTACGACCTTGCCAAAATCGGGTATGATGCAGAATGGCAAGTTATATCAGCAAAAGACGTTGGAGCAAAACACCTTAGAAAAAGAATCTGGATCGTCGCATACCCGAAAAAAATATCCAACACCTTGCGCGGGAAACTGGAAAGATTCGATAGGGAGTCTAAAGGGGAGAGTGGGAACAAAACACGAAGAGGGAACGATAGCGAGAGTTATATTCAAAGATCAAGTCTTAAGCTATCCAACACCGAGAGCAGCAGACATAGAGGGGGGAGTGGCGAGCAACGTAAAATTAAAAAAGGGAAGGTTCAGCAGGACAAACAAGAAAGGACAAAGGTGGGGAGTAAAACTAAGAGATGCTCTACTAAATTATCCGAACCTAAACAAGAAAGAACAAAGCAAGATATTGAGGGAAAAGATAGAGCAAATGGAGAATTTAGAATCGAAACCTTTGAAAGGCTTAAAAATGAACCCAAGTTGGATAGAGTGGCTTATGGGTTATCCCAAAAATTGGACAGATATAACGATAGAGTCAAAGGACTTGGAAATGCAGTCGTACCACAAATCCCATATCAAATAGGAAAACGAATAATGTTAATAAATAATATAATAGGAGAGCAAAATGAGTGAAAAAAAGAAATTTGAACTAGCAGAAAACGTAGGTTATTTGTTTAAAAATAGCTTTAAAGATCACGAGAATCCAAACGACACTAAAAAACCAGATTTTCAAGGAGATTTTAATGTAAATGGCAATGTTGTCAAAGTTAACTTGTGGAAAAATAGAACACAAAAAGGCGACATAATGTTAAAGCTTAGTGTGTTTACACCAAAAGGAGAAGCCAAACCTACAAACGAGGCTTTATCTGCCGATGATTTACCTTTTTAAGGTAGTAAGTTGAAATAAAAAAGATAATTGATTTTAAGCCTATTCTCGTGCGTTTTAAGCTACTTCTTGTAGTATAGTAAAGGATGTAGAATAGATTCCATAAGCGGTTTGTTCAAAAGACAGACTATCTTCTTCAAATCTTACGTTATAATAGGTTGTTCCATTATTAGGGCTAAACTCAAATATAGTTTTTCTTCCTTTTACTGCATTAATTAAAGCTTCTAGTTTTAATCTATCCGCGTCAATAAGATTAGTGTAGTTCAATTCCCATTGTAGTTGCTTACCATAGCGTTCGTTTGTGTATATTTTACCGCCATAAGACTGCGTAACGGTAACACCTTTATAATTAGTGCTATGTCCAACATTCATATCAGGATTTCTTGATGGAGAATAGTTAGCAGTATTGCTACTAAATCTAAATTTAACTGTTGTTATTAGCGCCATAATATATCCTTAATACAATTCTTGTGCTGATAGGCTTATCTTGCCTAAAGTTCTTGATGTTGAAGTTACAATAAAATAGACACTTCTCCAATTTTTACCAAAAGGAGCTTTACTCGTTGTATATATTCTAAGAATATCCCCTACCTCTAAACCATAAAAACTTGGATTAACCACGTCCAAAGAAACTCTTAGTCTAGGCTCTCCTATTAAGTGGTTATAATAATTGTAATAATTAGTTGTTAAACTTCCAACTTGATCTATATCGTTACTAATTTCTTTTACATTTTCATCTTCTATATTATAATTGCTTCTTGTTGCTGTATTTGTAAATGTACCTGTTGCTCCATATTGTTGATTATCCTCAGGTCTTCTTTTAAATTTAATTTGCCACTTAGTTATTAGTTCGTTAACAGGTGTGTGTGATATTTGCAAGTTGGAAAAATCGTTTTCATCTAATACTGAGTTAGGAAAAATTACTTTATAAATAGTATCTCCTGAAGACGTGCTTGGAGCGTTAAAGGTAGTTATAGGAGCTACGGCTCTTTGTACTGTTAATGTTTGTGTTGTAGAGTTGGCTTGCATTGGTCCGCTATTTGTAACCTTAATAAACTCATATTGTTGATAATCTACACCACCTACTGTAGTTGTAAAAGGTATGCAAAGCAAATCGCCATTCGTGTATCCTTGCCCGGTTTGTGCAAGAGTTATTTTCATACTTGTGTCTGTTGTGCTTGTTAAAAGATTAGAAGAGTGAGCAGTTCCAGCTGTTGCAAAGTAAGGTTCAGTCGTAGAAGTGGTTGTGCTTGTTGTTAGGTGCATAGGACTAATATAATGATATGATCCGCTAGCTCTCATTCTACCTATAAAAAATCCAAATTGTTGTAATTTTTTTAAAACACTTTCTAATTTTGTACTTTTATTTAACCAGTAATTTATATCTCCAATTCTACCTAACAATTTATGATTAGCTAATATATTAGCATAATTATTGGTTGTGCCTACGTTCGCTGGAAAGACATTAGAGTCTACAAAAGTTTCGCATAAATATCTGTGTGCCTCTATAGGCTTCTTAATTAAGTTACTATCTAAAGACAATCCGTCTTGAGCTGAATATAATTCTTTTATATCATTTTTTAGTTCTGTGTCTACTTGCACAGAAGAGTTATCTCTTTCAAAGGATGTGGTAGCTGTTATAAAAGAGCTTCCAATAGATGAACTGCCGCTTAATACATTAGATGCACCACTTCCTACTTCTCCCGGCTCTAGCCCATCATAAGTTACTTTAAACTCTAAATGTATTTTTTGAGGTAAGTTACCAGTATACTCAGAGTTTGAAGAAGAATGTAAGTTTATAGTTCTTGCTGCGCTACTACTTGCAGTAACGGCGTTTGGCGAATCATTAATAAGATTTATAGTTTCATCTACAGTACTATCGTCATTATGTGAAATCTTTGCATCAAGCCTAACATTTGTTATAACACCCGCAGAACTACCGCCATTTCTTGCTAGTGATAAACTGTATCCAAAATTACAAGTAAAAACCATTGATGATGGTGTGTGTTGTATTGTACCAAAATTAACAAAATCAAATTCGTCGGTTACTACTATAACATCTCCAGTTGTGTTTGTTGAGCTAACTGATGCCGTAGCAACGGGCGTATGTTTATTTGATATTGTATAATCTGTACTTGTTAATAGCATCTGAGATTTAAATGTTCTTGCTAAACTAAGGTCTGTTCCAACTGCAAATAAATCATCTGAACCAATTTGTTTAGTTATAATTGGATTAGAGTCAGCAGAAGAAATAGCTGTTTCTGTTGCGGTAGTGTTAGCCATTAATTGAGAGTTTGGTCCTGCTCCTTCGCGATTTAAGCCTTGTTCGTGTACGTGTAAAGTTTTATTGCTTTGGTTACCAGCGTTAGGAGTTAAACAAAATATGTTACCAGTATCTATTTTTTCTACTTGTACTGGGTATGTTAATTTATAAGCTCCAAGAGCGTCTTGTAATGGATTGCTTATACTGCTCGCAGAATAATCTCCAAAAACTATAGGTTTATATAGTCCGGCTTCTGATATAGTTTGAGGAATTTGTATGTCCTTAAAAGGGTTTTGTGCGGATATTTGTAGTGTAACCTTATTTTCTGATAATTGAACCGCTCTTAATCTACCTTTAAATATTAGCAATAGATTAGAAGCGTTTGTGTCGCCGTTTAGTTGTGAGTAAACTTCTACATTCCTGTTTATATAATAGTTTGTTCCAAAAAAAAGCTCTTCTTCTATAGGCGTAGAAGAACCTAATGATACTGTTCCGTTAGAAGAAAAAGAAAAGTTTGCTAAAGATATAGATATGTTTGATAGTTGCGCGCTTGCGTCAATAATGTTTATGCTTTCTCTAATGGTTGGAGCGTTGGTAATTGCTCCTACGTAATTTACACTTCCTATTGTTTGATCTGAAGTTGCTAAAGCAAGGTAGTTTCCGTCTTCGTTAAAAACCTTAACTAAATAATCTTCTTGAATATGTTGCCCTAAATTAGAGCTATATGTACTTGGAAGGCTTAACATTATGCTAGGTTTAGTTTCCCTGCTTCTTCAATTTTTGGAATTATTACATCCAATATTGTTTCATCGACTAAAGGAGCAGATACGTTTATATTTATTACTTGGCTTCCATTTGATCCTTGTTGTGCGCGTCTACCGCCTAAAGGTTGTATAGTTACCCTTTCTGCGCCTTGTTCTCCAACAACTAAGTTTTGTGTTCCAGTTGTTATAAAACTACCGCCCGTTGCAAAACGCGGTGCAGGTTGTGCAGCTATAGCAGAAACTTGAGCAAAACCCAGAGCAGCAACAAACGCAGCAAATGCCGGACTTCTATCTAAGGCAGCAACATACGCAGCCCTTACATCCATTATTGCTTGAGCTATATTAGATGCTTTTTCTATTTGAAATGCTCTTTTTCTTTGATTTTTATATCTTTGCTCTATTTTGTTTTCCATAACTTCTCTTTGTTCTTGAGAAGCTTCTTCAAAATCTCTGGTAGCTTGTAATGCTTCTATTTCCCTACTCATTCTTTCATTAACTAAATTAGTATATGATTGTGAAAACCCTTGTACAGCACCTATTGCAAGTTGCGCATCTTCCGTAAATTGTTCAAAAGGAGTTTTTTGTTCTGATATTTTTTTAAAAGTATCTTTTATTGATTTCATTGATACGTCAAGTTCTTTACCCGTTAAAATAGATTCAATCATCAATCTTATCATTTTATCTAATTCACTATTTGATTGAAACATAATATCGGACATATCTTGTAATCCCATACCGCTATTAATAAATAGTTGTAAATCTTGACTTGTTCCCGTTACTGCCATTAGTTTTTGATTAAACTTATCTAAGTTGTCTATTCTTTCAAGCTCCGAAGTATCTTTTTTCGAAGCAGCAACAATCTTGGCTGTATTAATAATAGATTGATTTTCGTTTTCTATTATCGCTTTCTGTATCTTGTCTTTAAGCGTGTCTTGTTTATTTTGTTCTTTTGCTAGTTTTACATAGTCTTCTATATTTTTAATATATCTATCATAACCAAGCTTTAAATCTACCAACCTTTCAACTTCGGCTCGCATACCCGCTCTTTTGGTTTTGTCTATTTTGTTTAATTCTTGTGTTATTAAAATATCTCTTTTTTTATTTTCAAAGTGAGCGATTTCAGATTCAGTTAATTCTAGTATTCCTGCATTTTCTAAATTTATATTAGATATGCGCAATTCTTGTTGCATCTTCAAAGATAACGTACTACTTGTTATTTTATTTTGAGCTTCAGATAAATCTATTCCAGCTTTTTCTACTTTGTTGCCATACCCAGACCAAAGGTCTGTTCCTTCATCTAGCTCTTGATTTAATATTTGTTGTCGCATATGAGCCATAGCAGCAGTTGCAGCAAAAATACTTAATCCCATAGTAACTGCAGCTTGCCTTATAATAGCTGTGGTTAGTCCGGCGGTCCAAATAGCATTTAAAGTTATAGCTGTTTTTATTGCAACTCTATACGCTACATAGGCAACAGCTGTATCTCTAATAGTCAATGCTAAAATTACCATTTTGTCAATATTGTCTTGTAGGGAAATAACTAGTTCTCTCATATCAACAGCAAATTCTTTTGCAGATGGAGCTAATTCTTCGCCAATATCTTCTGCCAAATCTCCTATAGCTAAATTAAGCCTAGCAAATGCACCTTCCGCTGTTGCAGCTACTGTTTCGCCAAGTTTTCCATATTGTGTATCGGCGGCATCCAATATAATTGATTGCGCCTCTAAAAGTTTATTTTGTTTAACTAGCTCTTTTATCATTTCTTTTTGTGATCCGGTAAAAGTAAATCCTGAACGACTTAATGCACCTAATTGTCCAGCAGGGTCTTGTAGAGCTTTACCTAATTGCAATGCTGTACTTTTCAATTCTTCAAAAGATGGAATACCACCGGAAATAGATATAGCCATATTGTTAGCAGCTACCATCGTTCTTTCAAATGCCTGCCCTCTTATATTTGTAAAAGTTAATAACAGCGCAGCTACTTTATTATTTACTTCATCTCCAACAACACCAACTTCTTGAATGTTAGCAGTCATTTTTTTTATTTGTCTAGCCGTTAGTCCTGATATATTTCCAGTAGATGCAAGAGCAGCATCAATTCTTTTTTCAGATGATTCTTGTTCTGCAAAAGCTTTAACCAATCTTCCTACTGTCATTGCAAATAATCCGGTAGCAAATGAAGCTAATAGCAATTTAGAACGAAACACGGAAAATGTCATACTTCCCTGTGCAACTGATGCGTTCATATTACGTTGGTTACGTAATGCAAGATTACCTGTTGCAATAGCTTTTTTTCTTTCAGCATCAGTCATTCCAATGCTTTTTGCTAATTGGACTTGAGAGTTTTTTAGTTGTTTGGTTGCAGCAGATAGAGTTTTAATAGCATTGGTTAATTCTTGTTCGCCTTCTGCTCTAAAATGAATCTTTATATTATTGCTTGTTGTGTCTTTCGCCATCTTTTGCTTGTTCTTTCTCTATCATATTTTTAATAAAAAAACTTTTATCTATCCACTTCTTAGGATGGAGTCCATAATGACCACCAAAAGCAGGAACATTAAAAGTGCTACAATACGAATATCTATGAATATCGTCTTGAAACTCCTTAGAATATAAGAATCTTTTACAAGCAAAAAAAGGTAGTTGTCCAAAAACACCTTCCCCTATCTTAAAATCTTTCTTAAAAGCTTTATTTGTGTCTTTAATTTCTTGAATAAGTAGATCAATTACTTTCTGTACGTCTTGATCTGAATTAAACGTAATGGTGGGATATTTTTTACCATTTAAGGTAAGAGGTACTTGAGCCGTGTAGGGGTATTTATCGTATTGACAACCTTTACAACCGCCTACACACTCAGGATTTCTAAACGCTAACAATACATTGTATTCAAGCGTATAGGCTTCTACTCCCCCAGTTCTTGACTCTCTCGGACTTTAGTAGATAATTCATTTTTATCTTCTTCAGATAGTTTTTTAATGAATGAATCGTCTGCGTTTTTAACGCCCTTCCTGATCCAAGCTGTACGAGCTGCTGAGATATTTCTAAGAATTTGATTGCCGTCTTTGTCAAAGACGATATTAGTTACATCATTACAGAAATCAATATCGTCTACAGACATTTCAATTAAAGTTACTTCTTTTCCAGAAGCAAGCTTGAGCTTTTTATTAGCCATTATTCTCTCCTTTATTTAAATAATTAAGCTGGTTTTCTAATCATAATTAAATTACCTGAACCGCCATCTACCATTTTTAAAGTAGTGCTAAGTTTCAAGTAATCTGATTCGTCGTAAGAAACTTCTTCAATAATTGCTTTTGGAATATTAATACCAAATGCTGTGCCACTAGCAAACGTTGCGTTGTTTGATAAGAACAATCCGTTTGATGAAGCTACTGTTAGCGCTCTTGATAGATTAAAGAAATCCGCTGTGTTTGAATCAAACTTAACTACACAATTTGCAGTTACGTTTAAGTTAGGAACACCTCTTAAAAACTTTTCAGGTAATCCTTCAACAGAACCCACTTTTTTATTTCCTAAGAATGCTACAGGGTTTTCTACTGTGAGTGAAAAAGCATCTAGTATTACATCTTCGTCCATAACAACCTTATCTTCTGTAAAGTCGCCCATAAATATAAAGTTTGAAGTATATGCAGTTACAGAACTTTCTCTTGATGCCGGAGCAGAAGATACAGTATCTCTTGTCTGTGCAGTCATTTCAAAGTTAAATCTACCGCCATTCTCTTGTGAGTTAGCGCTTAGTGTTAAGCTTGTTATAACACAGCCCTTCATTCTATATGAAGAGTTTACAGAACTATGTCCTTGTATAAGAATAGATATTGTGTTGTGTCCGCCACTAGAGCCTGCTGCATAAGCAAATGCTTCGTGTTCGTATCCGCTTGCCATAGTAATAAAGTTTTCTGTTTCCCCGCCACCAGTACTTGCTGACACTTCTTTACCAAAAGCATTTTCAAGTAATATTGATGCGTTTTCTATAGTTAATACTCCTGAGATAGAGATTTCGTGAACTGCACCAGCTTCTAGCTGCAACAAATCAGTTACGCCACTAACGACTCTTCCTGTACTCCCGCTTCTTTGTTCCATCACTCTCAAGTCATTGAATGTAGGCATACTTATTGATTCTACTTCAACACCTTTAAATGCTGAACCCGTAGCAACAGTTCCTACTGCTGTTTCTTCTGCAATAAAGATTCCAAATTCTTTTGGGTTTATCGCTGCGTTTTGAATAGCCATCTTAGTCTATCTCCTTTTTAATTTTTTTTGGTTTGCTTTGTACTTCTTCTACCTTTCCAATAAGATTTCTAGGTAGAACGTCTGCCTTAAATGGCTTTCCGCTTTCTAGGGCTTTCATAATTTCTTTTGAAACGCCGGAAACTTTACTAGCTGGTATATTTTCTTTTAAAATGTATTTCATAATATGTCCTTAATTTAATACTAAAAAATTATCATTACTATTAGTTAAAAACCTACCGCCATTACTTTCAATGAAAAATCCATATACTTGATAGGTCAATGGTATTTTAACGCTATAATTTATCCTTGAAACACGCAAATTATCAACAAATACTTCAGTATCTAGCTTTATATCTGAACTTACGTCTTCTATAACACCATCATAATAAGCATTATCTGCATCTCTTTTATTGTTAAATAACACTTGCTCTAGTCGGTTAGTCATGTCAAATAAATGTTTTTTTACTTGCACATCACTACCTTTCACATTTAAATACAGAGTAAAATCTACATTAGCAAGCATAACAATACTTTTTTCTTTTGAGTCAAAATTCTGCAATACTCTAGGGAAAATTCTTATATGTGAGTTTCTTTGTTTTTTATAGTCTTCGCCTATATAAACTGGAATTGATCCAGCATATTCTGTTCGTAACAAACTTTGAAACTTAGTCAAAAGATTGTCGTATAGGTAATTGTTTGGTGTGATCGCCATATTATCCTTTAAGTAAACTAAAAGAAATTAAAAAATTTGCTAAATATAATCCCGGTATATTTTCTTCGTCTTCTTCGTAGTCGTTAATACTAATACTATTTATTTTAAAATTTAAAAATTCTGTTGTTGGAGTTAAAGCTAGTAACACTTGCTCAACTCTGTGCATATCGTAAAAAAACGTTTTGTATGCTATTTGACTAGTGTTGTTAAGAATAACATAGTATTTAATTTCTACGTTATAATTATTTAAAAACATATCGTCATTAACTTCTTCGTGCGATTGATTTACTATGGATAGCTTAATAGACTTATTAGAGTTCTTTTTAAATGTATCCCCAAAAAATACTACAGCACCGCCACCAAATTCTGAACGTAGGTTATTAGTGAGTGTATCCATAACCTCTTCTGTATAAATCTTGTTAAAAGTAGTAGGCATTAATCTCTAAATATTGAATGTCTGCTTTTTGAATTTCTTGTTAGCTTAACAGTTCTAATGCTAGCATTATCTGTGTGTTCGCTCTTACCAGCAACCTCAATCTCCCATTCATCGTTTTGAACAGCAGCAGAGTTATCGGCAGAACCTGCAAACCTAATTTGTAAACCACCGGCTAATGTTTGATAATCGCCATTTACAAGCTCGCTAGAAATGACTTCGTTTGTTTTTAATCCATTTGCATCTTTAGTAAATACGGAGTACTTAGCAGTTCCTATTGCTCCAGCTGTTCCGGTTATAACTTTAATTCTATCATACGTACCACTATAATCGCCTCTTGTATCAACAATGTTTAATGCACCGCTAACAGATTTTTTAATAACTACCCCCTTAGACATATCCCCCGATGTTTGAAAGCCTAGCTTTACTATGCCTTGATTTAAATCGGAAATATTATCTTCGGCTTCTTCTGTTAAAGCTAAAGCTATATCACTATCAGGTTCATATGCTTTGATCATAAATGAAGCAGTAAGTAAAGCTACAGTTCTTTTAATGAAGTAGTCATACGAGCCATCGGGATTAACAAATAGCTCTTTTGGTAATGTCATATCTATCTTAGAATTAAAATATGCGGTAGCATTAGAAATCATTCTAGTCTTGAAGGTGTTATTGTCTTCTCCAGCTTCCATAAGAATGTTTTGCGGGTTTGTTGCGCTGTTGTAATAATAAACAACGTCTAAAGAAGAGTCGTAAAACCACTCTCCGTTTGCATCTACTGCGCTTTGATTAGCTTGAGCCGAACCTAATTTAGCGCCATCCGCAAATAATGCAGTTACTAGCCCTGAGTTTTCTGCCTTATATCTGCTACCTGAATCTTGTACCCATCCATATATAACCGACTTTGAGTCGTATTCATCAATGTTTGGGTAAACGTCGTATAAATCTCTTTCTGTAATATAGTTAGCCATCTAGTGTTTCCAATGCTCTTTGAAACCATCCGTAATAGAACTTCTCTTGAGCGGGTTTTAATTCCACTAATTTACAATAAAATTTTATTCTATACGCGACAAATCTTTTGCCCGATAAACTTTGTGCAGCTTTTATTGTTTTTGATCCTATAATTCCATCTACTTCTAACGGAATAACAGCGCCCATATTAATAGCTTCCTGCAATATCTTAACCGCTCTCTTTTGACCGGTGTTAATAACACAATCAAAGAAAGGGTATCTTAGCTTGTATGGTAGTTTGTGAACTTTAGCAGGCTTATAATAGTCGTCATAGTAAATTTCTTTAGCCTTAGCTAGGGTTAAGAAAGGAATATTTAAGTGGGGATAAAATCTTTTAGTGATTCCATACTTAGTTTCCCCACCCAAATCTTCGTGGTCATTATTATAACCACCCTCGTTTGTGATTACATCATCTATAATCTTATCGGCTTGTTTATCCATAGCCTTTCTTTTTCTTTTTCTTTTTCTTGTACGAAAGCATTATTTGCCCTTTTTTTCTTTGCTGTCTAAGCCTTCAACGAATCCTTGTTGCTTTGCAATTTCAAGCCTTAACTCGCTTAATTTTTGACTTGCCTGTTGCAGGTAACTATTAGTTTCGTTGTATTCTTCTACTAGTTTTTCTAGTTTATCTTGAGCTTCTTTTAACATTATTTCTCCTTTATTTTATTTTCTTATAAACCATTTAATGCTACATTGAGGACATTTGTTTATGTCCGAATATTTACACATAGCGTATTTTAACCCAAATCCAAATATAAATCCAATAATAAATCCTTGCATAATTATCTCCTAATTTCTGATTTAATTTTTCTTAGTATTTCATCTTCGCCGAACTTCATACTTAAATCCGCTTCAAAGCGTTTCACTTCTTTTCCATATTCAAAAATTATAATAGTAGGTACTACTCTTATGTTCCATTCTTTTTTTATTACACCACCTATTTCTTTATTTGAAATATCTACATAGCCAGTATAGCAATTTTCTATTTTTTCTAATCCTATTTTATTTTTCCAGTTCCAACTTGCATTAACTTCTATAACAGCACAGAACTCATTCTTCATGAGCTGTATATCTTGAAAGCTATCTAAATTAACTGTTTGCGATTGCAATGGCGAGAAGGACAAGCATAGCCCAAGCCATAGCAAAAACGATGTATAATATTGTTTCATCTATATTCCTCATTGATTGTTCATATTAAGAAGAGTTTCGTTAATCATTCGTGTATCTTCTTTGATGTCATCTACTTTATCTTCTAGTTTATCTACTTGTTCTTCCGTATTTAATATAGAATCACGAATCATTTGATCTTTTAATTCATATTCCATTCGAGATACTTCCGGCTCAGGTAATTCTTTAGCAAGCTCAATTTCTGCTTGTAGGGAATACCACATTCCAACCACTAGAGCAATAGTAACAGCTATGCTTACTGCTGTTTCTAAGCTTAATGTAAATTTGCTGTCTTTTCCAATTTCCATTTTAATTCTCCAATTTATTATAATCCACTTAGTCTACAATTAATTTGTAAATCTGTGTTACTAACACTATTATTAGTAAATGTTATCGTTCTGTTTTCTGCATTCAAATTCCCGGAGTCAGCTTTAACTTCTGCAAGTTTAAATCTTAAATAAAGAGTTCCGGATGTATAAGAAATACCGCTAACAGTATTTCCATACCCACTACCACTATTACCCGTTCCATTAACGCCCGGATCGCCACTTGTAGAGTAAGCGAACTTTAGTTCTATATTACCATTACTTGGCTGTTGGCAACTAACGCTTGTAGTTCCACTACCACCAGTAAGTGTTATAGTTTTTGCACCCGATACAACAGAATCTACCGAAAAGTCACTACCATCTAATGTGTGCAAGTTAAAATCTGCTGGAACATTACTCCAAGTCGTACTTGCTAAATCGTGGTCATAACTATAAAATTCAGTCATAGCGTGTGGTGCATTCGTATCAGGTCTATTAGCACTTGCGTTTCCAGTATTAATAGTAGCTACACTTCCATCAGATAGGTCTTCTAAAGAACTATTTGCTGTTGTGCCACTTCTACCAAACTCGCCATTAATATCACTAATACTAATTTGTCCTGATGAGGTAAGTGTCATTACCTACCTCTCATGATATTAATTAGCTTAATTAAATACCCAATCATTATGCGTCTTTAATTTTTTTGTATTCAACAATGTCTGCTTTTAATTCAGTTACACTTGCTTCAGCTTTTGCTAGTTCTGCTTCTGCTTGTGAAATTGCTTCATCTACATCTTTCGATTCAACATAATCTACTACAGATACATCTTTACCTGCTGCATCTTTCATTGAACGAAGATGTTTGATTTCGACTCTTTTAACTGACATTCCAGACTCTACTGATTCTTCTGCTATCTTTTTAGCCATTTTATTCTCCTAGTTTAGTTTTAAGTTCATCTATCTGAACTTGTTGTTCTTGTATTGCTGTTATTAATACTGAAGTAAGTTTAGCATAGTCTACAGTTTTGTGAGTATTCTCACTATTTAATGTATCTACTTCTACAACTACTTCTGGTATAATTTTTTCTATCTCTTGTGCTATAACACCAATATCATGTTGTCCGTTTCTTTTATCTATCCAGTCAAATGATACTGCTCTCATATCTAGCACATCTTTTAATCCATAATTTAAATCTTCTACATTTTCTTTAAGCCTTTCGTCTGATGCAATAGTAGATGAATATGCTACTACATCTCCGTCAAATAATGCATTACCACTAGCGTCGACTCTCATACAAACATCTGTCATAGGTGCTGTTGCTGAATTATCTACAGCTCCAGTAGTTAAATTATCTCTACCCCAAAATAAATAATTATCACTATTTAATAACATGCCGTGAGTATTAGCACTATTACCAGCACTTTTTAAATAAGTATAATCTCCTAAAGTAGTAACATATCCATTTAATATAATATCGTGAGTAGTACCATTAGTCCAACCACTATTAACCAGTCTTAATAAAGTACCAGTAGTACCTGTCTTTGTTACTTGTGTATAACCAGCTGTTTCTAATTTACTTGCAGCATATACATTGTTTGCCAAAGTATTTGCGTATGCATTACCTGTAGTTAAAAAGCTAAAATCATCAACTCCATCAGTTTGAATACGAATTTTATTTGCTATGTTACCCATAGTAAATGCAGAACTACTTGTATGTGTTATTCCAGTAGAGTTTATAGTTGCATAATTACTACCACTTGCACTTCTAAATATGTGCGAACCATTATTGTAGTAATTATTTCCATCTCCACTATCTCCCATATGAATACAGACAGAACCATCATTATTAAGTAGTGTTGTGTAGGTACTAGTTTTTCCTAATACTTGTTTAAATCCGTGAGTTGAATCCCAAATTTCTATACCATTACCACCAGCTTGAACTTTATTAGAAACATATAAATCTCCACCACTATTCATTGTAAATCTTGTTACGCCGTTAGTAGCAAACCCTATTGTATCTGCTGCATTTTCGTGTATAAAAGTATTACTACCACCATCTAAATAAAGTTTGTTAGTAGCTGTAGCTAATTTAATATCTCCATACACTTTTAATCCTCTTGCACCAGCTTGTCCTATTTCTACTGTTTCTCCAACATCGCATTTAATAAATGGAGAACCAGTTCCTGAATCCCATATTTGAAAATATCCAGTACCAGATACATCAAAACTTGATTCTCCAGCTACTCCAATATTCATACCATTGTTCCAAGTAATATGTCCGTTCCAAGTTTGAGTACCTAATGTTAATGCTCCTGTAGCTGTATCTGCAGCATCACTTCTTAAAAATTGAGATGCTTGTATTCCGTCTAATTTATCAGCATCTAAATTGCTTCCACCGCCTTGACTTTGCCAACTATATGTTCCATCTCCATCTGCTTTTAATAATTGACCACTAGATCCTTTACCAGCAACTGAATAGTTATATGGAGATTCAGTAACATCGTATTGAGTCATACTTGCTATATACCAGTTAAATGCAGCATCACTACCACCACCTACCGATATATGACCACCACTACTAAATGAACCACTATCTCCACAATGAGATACTCTTGCATACCACTCCCATTTACCAGTACCTCTGTGGTCTGTTAAAAAGTAAGAAGTGTTGCGTGTTCCTTGTGCATTTTCATTAATTACAAAATATCTACCATCAGGTAGTTTGGCTTGAAATAGTTGTACAAAAGTATGATTTTCTTCTGAAGATATAGTTTGATATATACCACCAAAGTTAGGAGATACAGTTCCATTTCCATTGTAAGCAATCTTCATTACTTTACCAGTTTTATTAGGTGGTACTATACTATCTGCTGATGCTGTAATTCTTGATAATACAAGATTACTACCTCCAGAATTATTATATAAATTTACTCCATTAGTACCTTCTTCAAATTCTTCATCGAAGTGTCTTTGTATACCACTATTTCTTATAGATGATGCAATAGGATTCCATACTCCTCTATCGTTTGAATTTGACTGCAGATCAAAAAATCTTCTATAGTCCATATATAAACCAGTATTGTTTATAAAGTTAGGACCAGAGGAGTTTAATAGCAGTCTTGCACTACCACCAGTAGTAAACCCTATCATATCTGAAGTTGGTCTGTAAAAACCAGTATTAGTGTCTTGCAGAAAGCCGAGTGTAGGAGCAGAAGCTGAACCATCAGGAACATAAAGCTTGTTAGAAGCATAAACATAATTTTGATTAACTCTAAGTCTATATGTACCTTGAGTGTAAAGATAGTGGTCTGTTATATTACTATTTGTACCAATTAACACAGAACCACCTGCAAAATTATCTATTGGTCCTATATAAAAATTATTACTTGAGTTTATTCCCAAAACTCTTGTCATTGTATTACTTGCATCTCTTGCATATAAAAAGTTATTATTTACATCTAATACCATATCATCAGAAGCTCTTAAATCTCCAGTAGCTCTTATATCTCCTGCAACATCTAAGGTGTAACTTGGTGATGTATTATTAATACCGACTCTTGATGAAGCAGCATTCAAGGTTAATATGTTAGATGTGCTACCACCATCATTTACACTAAATCTTATATCTTGGTCTTGTGCAGTATTTCTAATAGTAAACATACCAGTTCCATTAGATATATAAGAAGCATTTGAAACATGATATATTTGTAAATCTGAACTATCTCCAAAAATACCCTTAACATCATCAAGAAACTTAATGTGTTTGTTTGCTTTTGTAAAACCTGCACTACCATCTAATGTTAGGTAAGCAGTTGTTCCTCCTGAGCCATTATCACATTGTAAAACTAAATCTTTGTCTGCTTGATTTTGTTGTATATAAAAATCTCCAGTTACATTGTGTGAAATATAACTATTACTACCATCGTGTTTTATTATTAAATCTCCACCAGTTCCAAAGAAAGCTTGAACATTATCTAAATATAATATGTGTTTGTTAGCTTTAGTATAACCTGCACTACCATCTAAGGTTAGGTAAGGTGTAGAACCACCACTACCATCGTCACTTCTAAGTGAAATATCTTTATCATCAGCAAAATTCTGAATAATAAAATCTCCAGTATGATTATTTAGATAAGTGTCTGTTCCGTTGTGAACAATTCTAAAGTCATTAGCTGCTCCAAGATAAAGGTTTTGATTGTCAAGTGGTAAAACAAGACTACCATAATTACTTGCATCTATTTGTAATGCAGTAGCTTGACTTCCACCATCATTTACGGAAAAAGTTATATCTTGGTCAGAAGACAAGTTTCTTATTTGTAAAGTTCCAGTATTGTTGTTAAGGAATGAGTTAGTGCCATTGTGTCCAAGAGCAATATCATTACCAGCACCAATAAATAAATACTGATTGTCGTTTTTCAAAAAGACACTACCATTATCACTTGCATCTATTTGAATAGCGTTAATAGTAGAGCCACCATCATTTACTTCAAAATATATATCTCCATCTTGCATTTGTTGCCTTATGAATAAATGTCCACTTGTATTACTTATGTATCCGTGTGTAGAGTGTAGTACATTTAATAATCCACCTGCCCACAAAGCTCTTTCTCCAAAATATGTATCTTTATATATGTTTACAAGGTCTGAACTACCCTCAGTAAATCTCATATACTCAACACCACCAGTAAAGAATCTTAGTCTGTCATCAATATCTTCTCTTATATAAGTATGCTCACTTGCTCCAAAGAATACACTTTTACCTACTGGTATTTTAAGACTATCTCTTAGTGTAATTTTACCATTACTATCCATTACTAAACTATTAGCAGTTGCATTTACATCATAAATACTTAATTGATTTGATGCTCCACTTGCACTAAAAATAAAATCTGAATTGTCTGTTGAAAGTCTTAAATGTGAACCAGTACTTGAACCAGCTTCGTGAACAACAAGATAGTTATTGCTTGGAGTAAAAGTAAGGTTAGCTTCTGCGTTCATAGCATCTGTGCCAGTAGCAGTAAGTATTCTGTCGTTACTACCATTAGACATAAAGTCAGATACATCTACTGAAATAGCATCTGCTGCTACATCAATACCAGTACCTGCTCCAATGTTTAGAGTTGCTGCACCTGAAGTAGCACCGCCAGTTA
>Ga0181380_1000094_pt1 | contig 36867 bp, 42 predicted proteins | sample 3SPOviralmetaG_FD_130116 | JGI IMG/M metagenome (GOLD analysis project Ga0181380, IMG submission 130116) | Marine viral communities from the oligotrophic San Pedro Time Series (SPOT) site, San Pedro Channel, CA, USA - 3 SPOT_SRF_2009-08-19 | ecosystem: Environmental > Aquatic > Marine > Strait... | reverse complement strand
TTCATATTTTATTTTTTATTTATTACTTGAATTATTAAATCAGTTTGTAAATCTTCAATATATTCATTTTCTTCTAAATCACATTCATATTTTACAAATTCATTTATTTTTCTATAAAATTCTTCTTCATTTTTATTTTTTAATTCTTTAAAATAATTTAAAGTTTCTTCATTCCAATGAAATTTATTTTTATATTTATTCATATTCTTTATTTATTATATTATCACTTTTTAATTATATTTGTGACGTATTTTTTAATTATATTTTAAACTTAATTCTAAATAATTTTTATAAAATTCTTTAACATTTTTATAATTTTTAAATTCTAAACCAAAATCTTTAAAACTTAAATTTTCAATTAATTTAAAATTTTTACTTTTATAATTATTATTATTTTTTAATAATTCTAATTCTTTTATTAATATATTTTCCATTTTTTATATTTTATTTTTTATTTATTAAAATAATATATTTGAATTTATATTATTTTTATTTATAAAACTTAAACCTTTATAATTAAATTCTACTATATTATTATTTTTTATATAATTTTTAATATTTAATAAATCATTTATTTTAAAACCTATAAATATTTTATTTTTTATTTTTAATTTTTTAGTATTTAATATTTTAGTAGTATAATGTTTAGTATATAATTTTTGCATTTATATTAATTTTAAGTTTTTATTAATTTTTAAATTCATATATATTATCACAATTAATATAAGTTTGTAACGTATATTCTTAAATAATATATATGACATTGTGACATATTTATTATGACAATTAGTCAAAAGTATACTTTTTGTATTATTTATGTAATATATAATATATAATGAATTATTATTAATAAAATGTACTATTTTCTATTAATATAATAATTTATTAAATACATATATAGTTCGATTGCAAATAATATAATAAAAATAAGTTTTTAGTTATAATAATACAATTATATATATAATATAATAATAATAATGTAAAAAAACATGTAAAAGTGTATAATATATTGAATATAATATAATAAAATAAAATTAAGTTGCATAAAATTCAATAAATTAAGTAAATAATACATAAAATTATAAATAATGCAATAAATAGTGGCATAGGTTATAAATAATGACTTTATATTTATGTTTTATTGCCATATATGCAATGTAACCCATTGCTTCTATATATAAAATACTAATTAATAACCCTTAAACCTAATAAGATGACATACTTTTATTACCAAACAAACCGTTATGGACAACATAACCAGGAACAATTAGAAGAATTAAAAACACAGTATACGCATATCGCTGATAAAAAGAACTGGCGGATAATTGAGCTGCCCAATGGATATTACCAGGCTGAGTACAAAAATCTGGAGAACAACAAACATTGGGTAGACGTAACCCGCAGAGAAACCATCGAAGGTGCGGAAAGAGCGATCGACTCTTCAATCGATCATTATAAAAAGAAGCTTAGGGTCTTTGAAGGTCCTAAGGTAGTTAAAACATTTAAATAACTAAGCACTATGGCAAAGACTGGCCGCCCAACGGCACTCAACGCAATTGACAGCCCTTTTCCCAAAAAAGACTATTGTTACCACAAAGTCAAAAGGCAGTATAAAGTTTTCCCCTCGGCGTATGCCTCGGGCGCCATTGCCAAGTGTAGAAAGAAAAGATCTAGATAATGACATTACCTAAAAATGGAGTAGCAAAGGAAATACGCTCGTATGTGGGTAGTTTGTTTATATTCTTATTTGTTATAGGTATTATCATTACACTGCTGCAGTTTCCAGTATTGGAATCTAATAAAGAAGTTGTAATGATGCTAATAGGTACAATAGCAGCATCGATACCGGTTATCATAAGTTCCATCACAGGAACCAAACCGGACGACGTCAATGCACTTAAAGGTACAGTAGAAAAGAAAGAACATCAGATAGAATTACTTATAGGTGAAAAAGACCGGCTGGAAAGTATGGTTATAAACCTACAGAAACAAATGTTAGAAAACCAAGACGACGTTATGGATAAGATTATCTTAAAAGCGGCTATGGATTTTGATGACAGACGATCTAACTGTTCTTGTAAAGATAAATAATATGCCCGTAAGGAAAACACAAGCTGGACTTAATCTTAAACGTTGGTTTAAAGAAAAGTGGACCGACGAGAAAGGTAACCCCTGTGGTTCTAGAAAGAATAAGAACACTAAGAAGTGTAGACCATCTAAACGTATATCTGGTAAAACAGTAAAAACCTGGGGTGAAATGTCCGCATCGGAAAAAAAGCGGGCAGTTGCCGAAAAGAAACGGGTTGGTATGGGAAGAAAGACTTCTCAAATAAGAAGAAGAAAAACAAATGCCAAAAAAAAGAAAAGATCCTAAGGTAGGTACAGGTAAGAAACCGAAAGGTTCTGGCCGTAGACTCTACACAGATGAAAATCCTAAAGATACAGTAGGTATTAAATTTAAGACCCCAGCTGATGCTAGGGCTACTGTGGCTAAGGTAAAGAAAGTAAATAAGCCTTATGCTAGAAAGATACAGATATTAACTGTAGGGGAACAAAGAGCGCGTGTCATGGGTAAAAGACAAGTTGCTTCTATATTAAAAAAAGGTAAAGAACAAATAAGAAAAGCTCATGGACGCAAAAAAACTTAAAAAAATTTCGGCTGAATTACGGAAAGCCTCAGCTATGCATAAAAGCCAAGCTGTAAGAATAGAAAAAATGTTAAAATCAGTAAACAAAAATAAATAATATGGGAAAACCAGGACCGAAGGCTTATTCTATAATAAATGACCTTCTAAAAAAAGCAAAAGGTAAAGGCTCACCTTTAAAACAACAAAAGTTAATGGAGGATCCGCCTATGATGAAAAATAAAATGTATAAATCTTATTAATCATGCCAGGAAAAATAGGAATATCAAAAGCTATCCTTGATGCTGAAAAAAGAAAGAGAGCCAGAAGAGAGTCTCCAGCTCCACAGCCAATGGATGCTCCAATTAAAAAAAATAAAGGTGTAAGCTTTACAACTAAAGATGGAGAATCGGTAGCTTTTAGAATGAAAGGTTTTCCTAGAGCACTTGTAGGGGATCAAAAAAATTTACCTGAATTTTTAAAAAAAGAAATACAAGACGCACCTCCTCTTTCACGCTATAATGGTGAAACTATGGAAATGGAAAATCTTAAACCAGTTAATAGATCTGCTATGCAAATGATGGGAAGAGAGGGTGATAATATTCCTCTTTTAAAAATGCATAGTCATAGTAGCTTTCCAAAACGAAGCGCTGCGGGTAAAGCAAAAATTATGAAAACCAAATATGGTCAAACAGGAAAAGCAATATTAGATAAGAATTTAATTAAGCCTATATTTAAAAAAGCTAAAGGAAATAAATAATGCCTGATACATTTATAAAAAATAATTTATCTATAGTTATTATGTTTGTAACTGCGGTATTTACAGCAGGTGGTATATTTTCTGAATTTACATCAGTTAAGGATGAAATACACTTAGTGCATGAAAGGCTAGATGAAAAGATTATTATTATAGATAAACTTGAAACACGTATACTTGAAATTGAAAAACAACTAGAGTATGAGCGTGGACTGCTTGATGCAATAAAAAACCAATAGTTATGCCATATAAAAGTAATGCACAGCGTAAGGCTGTATGGGCTAGTCGTAACGAACAGGCTGAAAAAAAGAAACGTAAAAGAAAACGTAAGAAAAAAAAGTAATGGCTTATAAACTCAGCAAGAGTGGTAAAGTAAAGAAAAAGAAAAGAGATCTTAAATTTGCTAAAACCACAAGAAGAACCAGAATGAAGGCTGAGAATCAAAAAAAGCGCAGAGCTGCTAAAAAGAAAGGTATAAATATAAAAGGTAAGGATTACGACCATACTAAGAAAAAATTTGTATCTATTAAAAAGAATAGAGGCGGTTTTGGTAAAGGAACTAAATAATATGAAAGTATTACCAGTAACACATAAGCACTCCATCTGTGGAAGAAACGATATGGAACTTCAGGGTGGTCCGCTTGAAAGAAAAAGAAAAAATGCTCCTTCTCGCAAAAAGTCTTTAGGCTATTACAATAAAGCTAATAAAACTGGTACCGGTGCTAAAGCAGGTGGTGGTATGAGTCAAAAAGGAGTTTCAAAGTATAGAAGAGATAATCCTGGGAGTAAGCTTAAAACAGCAGTAACGACTCCTCCTTCAAAACTGAAGAAAGGAAGTAAAGCTGCAAAAAGAAGAAAGTCATTCTGTGCCAGATCTAAAAGCTGGAAATCAGAAAGAGGTAGAGCCGCTAGAAGAAGGTGGAACTGCTAAAAAAAAAATGAAAAAAATAATTGCTATCTTATTGTTAATTGTATGTTATTCTTGTGCTTCTATTAAAGGACAAGCTTATATAGATGTTAATGAAAACATGGATTTTGAACCAAATGAAGATGTTAGATTTAGAACTAGGTTTAAAGTTGGCTATAAAATATATATAGGAGAAAAGAAAACATTGTTTGAAAAAAAACAAAAACAAAAAGATAAACTATTCCAATAAAATAATATAATTTAATCAAATCAAATGGGAGTACAATTCGGTGGGCCTAAAATAGTAAAGGCCCTTAGTTTTAAAAAAGAAGCCAAAGATGGCCTTATTAAAGGTATTAAAAAGCTATCGGATGCAGTGTCAGTAACACTTGGTGCATCTGGTAGAACAGTAGTTTTAGAAGATGACTTTGGTAATCCTCACGTAACAAAAGACGATGTTACAGTAGCAAGCTACGTAAACCTAGAAGATCCACTGGAAAATCTAGGTGCTACTATGCTAAAGCAAGCCGCAAAACAAACAGCAACAAAAGCAGGCGACGGAACAACAACATCTACAGTACTAGCTGAAAACATAATGAAAAGCTACTTTAATTTAAAAGGAGAAGATTTTTCATTTAGAGATATTAAAAGCGGTATAGATAAGTTTGTAAAAAAAGTCGTAGAGTTTTTAAATAAAAAAGCATCACCGGTAGATGAAAAGATGTTAAATCATGTATCTACCATTTCTTGTAACAACGACAAAGAACTTGGCAACTTTATAGCAGATGCGTTTAAATTAGCAGGTGAAAACGGTGTAGTAACAATGGAAACATCACCGACAAATGAAACCTATATAGATTCAATAAACGGTACACATATAAAGTCAATAAGTAAAAGTATACATTTTTATACTAATAGGGAAAAAGAAGTGTCGGAGCTTGAGAAGCCATTAATATTTTTATGTGCTTCTGATATAGATAATATCCGACGTATTCAACCAATCTTGGAGTTCGCGATCAAGTCCAACCAATCGTTGTTACTCATTGCCCCTTGCGATCAGCAAATCATTTCAGCATTAGCGATGAATTTCGTAAAGGGCAATATACGTTGCAATGTTATCGATCCACCTTCTTTCGGACTTAAAAGAAAGGATATATTAGATGACATTGCCCTTTTAACGGGTGCAACTGTTATAGATGAAAATCTAGGTGACTCACTAGATAACATTACATCAGACGTGCTCGGTAATGCATCAAAAGCTATAATTGATACAGATGGTACAACTGTAGCTATAGATAAGATTCCAGAAGGAGTCAAAGAAAGAGTCGAGTATCTTCAAAAACAATTAGATGAAGAAGATCATCATATAATGAGACCACATTTAGAATATAGGCTATCTATATTGAATGGAGGTGTTTCAATGGTTTATGTTGGTGGAGATACTGAAGTGGAAGTATCAGAAAAAAAAGACAGGGTTGATGATGCAATTCATGCCGTTAGAGCTGCAAAAAAAGAAGGTATACTACCCGGGGGCGGTGTAGCACTAGTAGCAGCAGCAAATATGGATTGGGAGTTAACACTTAATCAAGGTGAACTAAAGGGCATTGATATAATGAAAGAAGCACTTTTATCACCATACAATATGATACTAAGCAATGCAGGATTAAATCCTGAAGATTTTAAAGGTATATCATTTAAAAAAGGTGTTGACGTAATGGATGCAACCGTAAAAGATATGATAAAAGCCGGTATAGTCGATCCACTGCTTGTAACTAAATCAGCACTATTAAATGCTGTATCAGTTGCAACTACTATACTTTCAACCGATTGTGTAATTTCAAACGTTAGAGATTATGAAAGCGATAGGTAAGTATATAGTAATATCTGAAATAAAAGAAGATATAAAGAAAACAGAAGGTGGGTTACTTCTTGCTGAAAACCACAGAGAAGATATAAGATACAGAACTGCTACAGTTGTATCAATTGGTACACATGTAGAAGGAATAAAAAATAGCGACAAAATTTATTACGATAGAGTCGCAGGACACAATATAGAAATAGATAACAATATATTTAAAGTAATACAAGAACAAGACGTAATAATAGTATTATAATGAACCGCTCGGATTTTATAGAAAGAGGAGAAGTTAAGGTTGATTTTTTAAAATACTATAGATTAGTTTCCAGATGGGCATGCAAACAACACGAGTTAAACATTGCTGATTTGGAATTGCTATTTTATCTCGATCCTATTAAATATTTTACAATAGACGATTTTAAAAGCGGAACCTTGTATTACAGTTGGGATAAAACTAGATTTTACAGATTGCAAAAAAATGATTGGATTAAAAAAATTCATAAAGGTAACGGTAGACTAGGGGATCATAACAAATACACTGTTTCAGCAAAAGGGAAAAGACTTATAAATAGAATATATAAAATATTAATAGATAAGGAAAGTTTGCCTGAATCATCGCGAAGAAACAAAATAATGAAAAGAGAAACATATATAGATAAAGTCTATTCGCAAGCAATAAGTAAATTTAACAAAAAAGATTTATAATGGCTAAAATATCATCATTTCCACAAGACACAACTGTCGAGGCTGGAGATAAACTATTAGGAACAGATGTTTCAGGTGCTACAAAAAACTTTAGTATTACATCAATTGTACAGTCAACACCATTTGCAAGTCACGGGGGGACTACAACACATACACAAGGGTCGGCATCAGCTACATGGACAATAACTCATAATTTAAATAAATTTCCATCTGTTACAATAGTAGATTCCGAAGAAGAACAAGTATTTGGAGTTGTTGATTATCAAAGTGCTAATACAATAGTATTAACATTTTCAGCCGCAATATCAGGGAAAGCATATTTAAACTAACAAAAAATGGCAATAAAACATTTAGCAAATCTCGATTTAAATAACAACGAAATAAAAAACGTTAAAGTTGATGTAGTTACTTCAGACCCAAGCGGGATGGGTGCTGCAAATGTAGGTAGAATAATCTACAATTCTGATAACAGTAGTAAGCAAATAAAATACTGGGACGGATCAGCTTGGGTTAGTATGAAAAATACTGATACCGATGTTGACGTTAATATAGCTAATCTAAAAGCGAGATTACCACAAATATCAGATAGTTTTACTATAGGTGATGCTACAGATGTAACAGTAACAACATCTGGTGATTTAACTGTAACAGGTAATTTAACTGTAAGCGGAACTACAACCACTGTTAATACGGCTACGTTAGATATTGAAGACAATATAATAACACTTAATAAAAATCAGACTGGTACTCCGGCAACTACACTGCGATCAGGTATTGAAGTTGAAAGAGGAGATACAGCTAATGCTATATTACAGTTTAATGAAAATACAGATAAGTTTGAATTTTCAGTTGATGGAGGTTCAAGTTTTACAAATATAGTTGGTGTAGAAGATGCTTCAGAAACAGTAAAAGGTATAGTTGAATTAGCAACAACTACAGAAGCAACCACAGGTACTGACACAGCAAGAGCGGTAACACCTGCTGGACTAGCCGCTCATAATGCAGCAAGAAGCTTTGCTGTTAATTTAGAAGCTTCAAATTCCGCTGTAACAAAATCAACAAATACATATACAGTAACACACGGTTTAGCAACAAGAGATGTTGTAGCACAAGTTTATGAAACTGCATCTCCATATGAAACTGTACAAGTAGATATTGCTAGAGCAACAACAGGAACTATAACAGTTGCATTTTCAGATGCCGTAACAGATGGAGATTATAGAGTTCTTATCACTAAAATAGACTAATAATATATGTCGATTAAATTTAAATCAAAATTATCCGAGTTAGATGTAGATGGTAAAATCGTACAATCTAAACATCGGACAATAAGACATACCGACGCCGTTCAGACTTTAGAGGTTAAAGTTATAACTAAAACTGCTGCACATCCATCTCACGGGTCCGGTAGTAGTTATGGTTATACTATAGACGGAGTTGAAGGTGCTTATCTTGAATTAACTCCCGGTATTACATATAAGTTTGATCAATCAGATAATTCAAACGGTGGAACTGGCACTGGTGGTGCTGCTCATCCATTATTATTTGCAACCGCTGCAGATGCTGCAGGAAGTACTCAATATACTACAGGTGTAACTACAAGTGGTTCACCTGGAAGTTCTGGGGCATACACACAAATTATTCCAACAACAACAACTCCTCCTATATTACATTACTATTGTTCATCTCATACTGGGATGGGTAGCTATGCTAAATTTGGTACTGGTACAGTAGGAGACACTTATTCTATAAATGTAGCAACAGATGGAAGTAATGTTGATTTAAATTTAGATGCTGCAAGTGGTACAGATTCAACTGTACAATTAACAGCTGGTTCAAATATAACACTTACTAGAAACGATGCTCAGCAAGTTACTATAGCCGCTTCAGGTGGTGCACTAACTGTACAAGAAGAAGGTTCTTCATTATCGACTGCAGCAACTACATTAAATTTTACAGGTTCAGCCGTAACCGCTTCAGGTACGGGTGCAACAAAAACAATAAATATACCCGGTGGCAGCGGGGTAACTGTACAAGAAGAAGGTAGCTCGCTATCTACAGCGGGTACAACTTTAAACTTTGTTGGTTCAGGTGTAACTGCTTCAGGCACAGGAGCTACTAAAACAATTACTGTAAGCGGTGGTGGTGGTAGTAGTGGACAAGTAACAACACAATTAAATGTATCAGGAGATGGTACTACACAAGCTACAGATGGATCAAGAACTGCATTTACAATATCATCTGCTCCTGCTTCTGAAAACAATTTACAAATATATTTAGACGGTGTTTACCAGGCAAAAAGTGATTTTTCTGTAAGTGGGACAACTGTAACACTAGACGCTGCTCCAGCAACAGGAACTGTATTAGAAATAATACACTTTACTGTTATAGATGCTAATATATTTTTACAATCACATACTACAGCAAATAATAGCACAACTTCTTTTTCAGCAGGTGGTGTTATAGCAAATGAAAACGATACACAAGTTTACATAGATGGAGTTTATCAAAGTAAAAGTAATTATTCTGTTTCTGGAAGTAATGTTGTTTTAAGCACCGCGCCCGCAACAGGAGCTGTTGTTGAAATAGTAAATATAAAAGCAAGTGCAACATCATCTGGTTCTATAACTTGGGAAACAGGAATTAAAACATCTAGTTTTACTGCAGCAGCAGGTAAAGGGTATTTTGTAAATACAACATCAGGAGCTGTAACGGTTAGTTTACCAGCAGGAAGTGCTGGAGAAGAAATACACTTTACGGACTACGCAAGCACATTTGATACCAATTCACTGATACTAGATGCAAATGGTAGTCAAAAAATACAAGGAGGCACAGCTAATAAGCAATGCACTACAGAAAATGCTACTGTAAGATTAATATATCAAGATGATACTAAAGGTTGGACTGCTGATAATATTCTTATACCTCCAGTTACTGTAAATTATTTAGTCGTTGCAGGTGGTGGCGGAGCTAGTGTAAATAGAGGTACAGGTGGTGGCGGAGCAGGAGGTTTAAGAACATCTTATGGTTCAGCTTCCGGTGGTGGGGGATCAGCAGAAAGTGCTTTAAGCCTAGCGGCTGCAACAAATTATACAGTAACCGTTGGAGGTGGAGGTGCTGCTGCAGCTAGTAATGCTGCTGCTGGCGGTAATGGTTCTAATTCTGTATTTAGTACAATAACCTCTACTGGTGGTGGAGGTGGGCCCTCGGGTAGTTCAACAGGCGGTAATAATGGTGGTTCTGGTAGTGGAGGTGGTTCCGTGTCAAGCACTAAACATGCACCCGGTTCAGGAACTGCTAATCAAGGATATGCGGGTGGAGTTTATACTGCTCCCGGAGGAAATGATGAAGGTGGCGGTGGAGGTGGCGGTGCTGGTGCAGTCGGTAGTGCAGGTACAACAATAGGTGGTAATGCATATGGTGGGGCCGGTGGTGTAGGCTTAGCTGTAAATATATTAAATACTACAAATGCAGGAACAGCATCTGTTGGTGAAGTAAATGGCGGTTCAGTATTTTTTGCCGGAGGTGGCGGTGGTGGATTTATGGATTACGGTCAAACCATTCCTTCAAATAGAGGTGGTGATGGTGGTACAGGCGGCGGCGGTAATGGTGGTGGTGGTCCATCATCAATAACATTTGCAGCAGCAGCAGGAACCGTAAACACAGGAGGTGCTGCAGGTGGTGCTGGAGCTAATGTTAGTACTGGTTCAAAAGCAGGAGGCTCAGGTGTTGTAATATTAAGATATCCTTCAAGCTTTACATTAACAGCAGGAGCAGGATTAACACAATCATCAGGATCTCCTTTTACTGAAGGATCTGATAAAATATCTGTATTTACTGCAGGTACTGGAACAATAACATTTAGTTAATTATGGCACATTACGCTTTTTTAAATATGCAAAATATCGTTACTGAAGTAATAGTAGGTAAAGATGAAACAGAAGGGCCAATAAATTGGGAAATGCATTATGGTAATATTCGTGAACAAGTTTGCAAACGAACATCTTATAATACTATAGGGGGAACACATAAAAATGGGGGAACTCCTTTTAGAAAAAACTATGCTGGCATAGGATTTACTTATGACTACACAAAAGATGCATTTATACCTCCTAAACCTTTTAATAGTTGGAAATTAAATTCTAACTCATGCATGTGGGAAGCGCCCACAGCGCGTCCTAATGATGATAAGATATATATATGGGACGAAGATAATAAAGAATGGATTTTAACAGAATAATAAAATGGCATTAACAAAAGTAACACATAACGTATTAGAAAATAGATACACAGCAATCAATGCTATTGGTACTACCTCTGGTGGATTTAATATTGACTTTTCTTTAGGAGTTGTTCATACTATAACATTAGGAGGTGCTCATACAGGCACGTTTATTAATTTTAAAGTTGGACAAGTAATTGATATAATTATAACAGGAGATCATGCATTAACGCTTAGTGCAACTGCATCGGGTACCCCATCTATAAATAAAATTGGTTCTACTGATTATGCTGGAGCATCTACAAATGTTATACAAGTAGTTTGTACATCAGCTAGTAGCTCAACACCCCAATTTTTATATTCAGTAAATACATACGCAAGCGATACAACACCATAATAATATGAAAGCACGAATAGAATCAGGCAAAATTATAAAATATCCTACTTTACCAAATTCATTTAAAAGTGGAGGTATAGTTATTGAAAATTTTAGCAAAGCAAGTAATGATGTTTTAGAATCTTATGGTTTTTATGATATAGTTATTCCAACCTATGATAGCAAAACAGAATATATACATAATTTACGTACTGTTGACGATTATAAAGATTTAGAAGGTAATACTAAAACAGTTTTTACTTATGATGTAAGTGGAAAAACTTTTACTGAATCTCTTGATGAATTAAAAAAAAATAAAATACAACAATTAAAATCTTTAGCTAATCAAAAATTACAACCAACAGATTGGTATATAATTAGAAAAATAGAAAAAGGATCATCTATCCCAGATAATATACAAACACAAAGAAATAATATAAAAAGTCAGGTAGATACTCAAGAAGCATCTATTAATTCTAAAACAAATAAATTAGATGTGTTTAACTTTGAAATAAATTTATAAATGTCTTTAGGGAAAAAAATATTTCATCAAAATCCAGCAACAGGCGGCGCAGATGCAGCGCAAGGGCTAGTTATACACTTGGATGCTAATGATGAGGATAGCATTGAAAGTGGAGGTGCTAATACAGGTGCAGGAAGTGGTACTTGGTTTGATATAGCTAACCACGATTTAAATGTACCTTTAGTAGATAAAGCAAGTAATTTAAAATTACACTTAAATGCAAGTGATACAACTTCGTATAGTGGTAGTGGCGATTGGAAAGATATAAGTGGAAGTGGAATTGATGGTACAATTAGTGGTGCTACATTCGAAAGTGATACAAGGGGTTATTTTCATTTTGATGGAAGTAATGATGTAGTGACTTTAAGTGCTACTGATACGTCCCCTATAAACTTATCAAGTGAAACACATACAATAGAATTTTGGGTAAATTTTGATAATTTATCTAACGATGATGTAATAGTAGGAAAATTTGGTGGAAGTAATACATTAAAATCTTTTCAAATACAAGTATCAAGCACAAATAAATTAACTGTGTTAGAAAGAGATGGCAGTTCAAATAATACTTTTGAAACTACAGGCACATTTTCAACAGGTGCTTGGACTCATTTTGCATATACAAGGTCAGCATCAAATGTTAAATTATATATAAATGGCACTTTAGATGTTAACCATAGTGCATCAAATGCTATAAATGCAGGTTCTACTCAAGACATAACAATAGGTAACCAAGCAGGTGCAAGTGTTTTCTTTGATGGTAGAATGTCTGTTTTGAGAATATACAATACAACCTTAACAGATTCAGAGGTAGCACAAAACTTTAGAGCAGATTGTTTTTTAAGTTATAGTTCTATTTATTCTACAAATTTAAAATTGCATCTAGATGCTGGTGATGATACAACTGTTTCAGCATCTACTTGGTCAGATAAAGCAAACAGTAATGATGTAACTTTAAGTGGATTTAGTTCAACCTTGTCTGATTTTTACGACAAAGAATTAGGCAATTGGTTAAACTTTGATGGTAGTGATGATACAGGGGATATAAGTCATCATTCAGATTTAGACACAAGTACAACTTTCACAGTTGAAGCTTGGGTACAAAGAAATGACGACACAGAAAGGTATATTTTGGTTAAGCAAGGGGGAAGTGGTAGCTATGGTTATTCATTACAATTCCATCCTAATTCTTCTCTTGGATATTATTTTGTTGTTTACAACACAGCCAATAGTTTATTTTCAGTAGCAGCAACTGTTGCAGGTTCAGGAACTGCAGGATTATGGCAGCACGTTGTAGGAGTTATTGATGGAACAAATATTTATTTATATATTAATGGTAATAGAGTAGATAATTCAACCTATTCAGGAACACTTGCAGATTCAGATAGTGTAAATTTATTTTTAGGAAGATACCCTGCAGGTGCAACACGATGGTTAGGAAAAATAGGACAAGCAAGGATATATCAGTCAGCTTTATCAGCAACAGAAGTCGGACAAAACTATCTTGTAGGTAAAAGGGATTATCCTAATGGATTTAATGGCACAATAAGTGGAGCTGTTTTTGGTACTAATGGAGGGTCGCCAAACGAAAAATATTTTGATTTTAGCGGTGCTACTTCACACCTTATTACTATTCCAGATAATGACCTTTTTGATATGCAAGCTAATTCTTCTATGGAGATTTGGTTGACAAAGTCAAGTGGTACTGCACATATTATAAATAAAAAAGGTGGTGGTACTGAATCTTGGTCTTTATGGACAAATGGTACTTTAATTTATTTTTATGCTTATAATTCAGGAGGTAGTGGTGCAACCACAGCACTCCAAACCTCTTCAACATTAAATGCAACTTGGAATCATATTATAGTTACTGTTGATGATGCTTTAGATTACGAAATATATTTAAATGGAAGTTCAGAAGCAACAGATACCTCGCTTTCAAATCGACTTATAAATTCTGATACTGTAAAAATCGGTAGTTACAGTGGAAGTAATGCTTATGCAGGAAAAGTAGCTATGCTTAAATTCCACGCTAAGGAATTATCATCTAGTGAAGTAACAGCAAATTATAACGCAACAAAAGCAACGTTTGGTATATCATAAAATTTTAATTAAATAATATGAAAAAAAAATTTAAAGACACTGCAGTTGGAAAGTTTTTATTAAATAAAATTCCAGCTGTAGTAGGGTCAATAGCTAGCGGTACACCAGCTGGCGGTATCATAGAGGCTATAATAGGTAGTAGTGAGATGTCTCAAGGCGATAAAGAAATTGCTTTGGAAAAACTAAAACTTGAAAGAGCTGAAATAGATGGGACAACAGAAAGATGGGTTGCAGATGCAAACTCGGGAGCATGGCTTGCGGCTAATGTTCGTCCTTTAGTATTAATATTTTTAACAGTAAGCTATGTAATTGGGTGGTACTTAAGTTATCCACTTGATTCAATAACCGGTTTATTAACAATAGTAATCGGAGGCTATTTCGGATCACGAGGTGTGGAGAAAGTCTTTGGAAACAAAATGCACAAATAAAATGCAAGACTTAAGAATTTATGGTATAAGTTTAGGTGGATTCACCTTTTCTATAATGCCAGATATAAATCCGCTGCTACAAACAGTAGTATTAGTATTAACTATAATATATACCATTATAGGTATAAAAAATAAATTAAATCAAAAATAAAATGCCTTTAAAATATTTTAATGAATCTGAATTTAATGAATTTAAATTGATGAATAAAAAACTTCTTAGTATGTTAGATAACTTGCGAGAAGTATATGGTTCACCATTAAAAATAACATCAAGTTATAGAAGCCCTGATCATCCAATAGAAGCAAAGAAAAAAGCGCCAGGCGAACACGCATACGGTAATGCTGTTGATATTGCAAGTGTAGGTGGTGAGGCAACATTTAAATTAGTTAAAGCTGCTATGGAAGTTGGCTTTACAAGAATAGGTGTAAGTAGAAAAAATAATTTTGTCCATGTAGGTATTGGTTATCCCGATGCTCCTAAAATAACTCTTTGGACGTATTAAATAAAATTTAAAGTGGAACAATTCTTAATTGAATTTATTGTAATTATAGCAATATTTTTTGTGTTAAAAATATTTTGGAATGCTAGATTAAAATTCTGGCTAGGTAATTTTGTAATAGGAATGAATGTATTTGCATGCATATTGTATTTATACGGTTTCTATAGTAATGTTATGCCTTATGGTGATGCATTTAGTAAAGTACTATTACATTCCGTTGTAGCTATAATTATACATACACTTTTTAGTTTAGATGAAAAAAAGAAAATTAAATGAAATTAATAAGAAAAATATCAATTGGCCAAGACTATAAAAACGAAGCTATGCATTATTCTGTAGGGCAAGAGGTTTATGGTGGTCATACAATATGTGATATATTTGAAAAAGATAATGGCTATCATATATACATAGAAAAAGATAGTAATCAAATACCATGGAAACATTTTAATACAAATATGGCTGTTTCTGTAGAATACAATTTAGATTATTAATGAAATCACTTTACAATTATATTATATATACTGATAGCAGATACGACAATAAAAAATACATAGATGGCAAAGAACTAATAATTAATTCTGAATTATCTGAAAGAGATTATAAGTTTGTTAATAGAATAGGTACAGTTAAAAGCATACCTATAAATTATAAAACAAGAATAAAACCAGGTGATAAAGTAATTGTTAATCACAATGTATTTAGAAGATGGATTGATGTTAGGGGTAAAGAAAAAAATTCATCATCATATATTGATGAAAATATTTATTCCGTTAGTCCAGAACAAGTGTATGCATACAAAAATAATGGTGAATGGAAATGTCCTGACAAATATTGTTTTGTTAAACCATTACCACAGGATTTCAAATGGAGTCTTTTAAAAGAAAAAGAATTAGTTGGTGAGCTTGTATATAATAATAAGCTTTTAAGTTCGTTAAACGTGTCCGTAGGCGATATAGTGGGCTTTACACCAGATTCCGAATATGAGTTTAATATTGAGGATCAAAAATTATACAGAATTTTATCACATCATATAACAATCAACTATGGACGTAAAAAAAACAAGAGAGAGACTACTCAAAGCTGCTGAAAACTCTATAGAAGAGTTAATAAAAGTTATGAATAAAAAAATGGATCCAGAAGAATTAGATCCTGAAAAAGTAAAAATATCAGCATCAGCCTATAGATTAGCTATGGAAGACGCTATAGCTATGATGGCTAAAGTAGAAGAACTTAACAGTGTAGGAAAAGAAGACAACCCTAAAAAACAAGAATTCTTCGGTGTAGAAGATCGTATTAAATAATGTATAATCAAACCTTATATAAGATACACACCGAACATTTATCATCTAAATTAGTTAAAAATAATAATAGATATAAAAAATTCGAGTACGGTTATAATAAAGATTTAGATTGTGTTGTTATAAGTAAAGACGGTACAATAGGTGAAATATATGAAATACAAGGATTAAAAATTGCACTTCCTTTAATACCTAAAGAAATTAATGGTAAAGAATTAAAAAAAGAAGATCAAGTATTTATTCAAACACCTAAACCAGCTACACTTAAAAAAATAAAAAGTATATATAATTTTAAGTCGTATAATGAGGATATAAAAGAAAAGTATTATGAATATATTAACAAGGAGTTTGATTTTCGTTCTGATGGTTACTGGTTCATGTGCAACGGTGAGCCATGTTACCTCACCGGCTCCCATTATATATACCTCAATTGGACAAAGATCGATGTGGGTTCACCCGATTTTAGACACGCAAACAGATTATTTTTTTATTTCTGGGAGGCATGCAAGGCGGATTATAGGTGTTATGGAATGTGCTACCTCAAGAACAGACGGTCTGGTTTCTCCTTTATGGCGAGTTCGGAAGTTGTCAACGTGGCAACTGTTACCAGAGATGCAAGATTTGGGATACTTTCAAAGACTGGAGGAGACGCGAAGAAGATGTTCACGGATAAGGTTGTCCCAATTTCCACGAACTACCCATTCTTTTTTAAACCAATACAGGATGGCATGGAGAGGCCAAAGACAGAATTATCGTACAAGGTACCATCGAGAAGGCTCACAAGAAAGACGATACAAGCAACCACCTCAACCACCGAAGAGGGTGATCAAATGGGACTTGATACCACCATCGACTGGAAGAATACAGGTGACAATTCCTACGACGGGGAGAAACTACAGATCCTCGTCCATGATGAATCGGGTAAGTGGGAAAAGCCGGACAACATTCTCAATAACTGGAGGGTCACAAAGACGTGTCTCCGTCTCGGTTCGAAGATAGTTGGTAAATGTATGATGGGATCTACATCTAATGCGTTAGACAAAGGTGGTAGTAATTTTAAAAAAATTTATAATGACTCAGATCTCACAAAGAAAAAAAGAAATCGCAATGGGCAGACTGCTAGTGGATTATATGCTTTGTTCATACCTATGGAATGGAACTTCGAAGGATTCATTAACAAATTTGGTTTTCCTGTCTTCGACACTCCGGAAACTCCGGCTGAAGGAATTGACGGGGAACTTATCTACAACGGAGTTATCGATCATTGGGAGAATGAAGCAGATGGGCTCAAAGATAATGCCGATGCTTTAAACGAATATTATAGGCAGTTTCCTAGAACTGAAAAACATGCATTTAGAGATGAAACAAAAGAATCAATATTTAATTTATCAAGGATATATGAACAGATAGATTTTAATGAAGAAATGGTTGCATCAGGATATGTAACAAGAGGTTCTTTTCAATGGAAGAATGGTGTTAAGGATACTAAAGTACAATTTTATCCTAATCCTGAAGGAAAATTTAGAATATCTTGGATTCTTCCAACGGATATGCAGAATAATATAGAAATTAAAAATGGCATTAAATATCCAGGTAATAAAGCTTATGGTGCTTTCGGATGTGATAGCTACGATATAAGCGGAACAACAGATGGTGGTGGTTCAAATGGATCGCTACACGGATTAACAAGTTTCTCGTTATCACCAGATGTTCCTAAGTCACAATTCTTTTTAGAATATATTGCAAGACCACAAACAGCTGAAATGTTTTTTGAAGATGTATTAATGGCTATTATATTTTATGGTATGCCAATACTTGCAGAAAATAATAAGCCTAGATTATTATATCATTTAAAAAGAAGAGGTTATAGAGGATTTTCTATGAATCGACCAGATAAAGCTAGAAATAAATTATCTGTAACAGAAAAAGAATTAGGTGGAATTCCTAATACATCAGAAGATATAAAACAAGCACATGCGTCTGCTATAGAATCCTATATAGAAAACAATGTAGGCATAACAGATGAAGAACATGGTAGAATGTATTTTCAAAGAACACTTGAAGATTGGTCTAAGTTTAATATTAACAATAGAACAAAGTTTGATGCTTCAATAAGTAGTGGTTTAGCTATAATGGCTTGCCAAAGACATTTATATGCTCCAAGAGCAGAAAGACAAACAAGAAAGATAGATTTTGGATTTTCTAAATATAATAATTCAGGATTAAAAAGTAAAATATTATAATAATGGCAGAAGCTACAGGATATACAACTCAATTTCCCAGCCAATCGGTTGATGACGCTACAAAAAATAGCGAAAAATACGGAATGGAAGTGGCAAGAGGTATAAAAAATGAGTGGTTTAGAAAGAGTGCCGGTACAGGTAGATTCCTTCAAAACCAACGAGAATTCCATAGACTAAAATTATATGCTAGAGGTGAACAATCAACACAAAAATATAAAGATGAATTTTCTATAAATGGTGATTTATCTTATTTAAATCTTGATTGGAAACCCGTACCTATAATTCCAAAATTTGTTGATATAGTTGTAAATGGTATGCAAGATAGATTGTTTACAATTAAAACATTTGCACAAGATCCCTCGTCTACAAAGAAAAGAACTGATTTTGTAGAAATGATGTTGGAAGATATGAATACACAAGATTTTATTAAAGAAGTTGATTCTAAATTAGGATTAAATGTAGAAAATTTTTCTGAAATGCAAATGCCTGAGAGTGATGAAGAATTAGAACTTCATATGCAAATAGGATATAAGCAAGCTATTGAACTTGCTCATGAACAAGCTATTGATAATATTTTTAAAAGAAATAGTTATTACGAACTTAAAAAACGTTTAGATTATGACCAAACTGTCTTGGGTATATCTTGTGCTAAGCACACTTTTAATAATACTGATGGTATTAAACTCGAATATGTAGATCCTGCTAATTTAGTATATTCATATACAGAAGATCCTAATTTTCAAGATGTATATTATTTTGGAGAAATAAAACAAATAAAATCTAACGAACTTAAAAAACAATTTCCTGGTTTATCAGATGAAGAATTTGAAGATTGTATAAAAAGATCCGGGAAAACTAATCAATACGATTATACTAATAATGATTCTGAAGATTCATACGATTCTAATACATTAACAGTAATGTATTTTAATTGGAAATCTTGGGAACAAAGTGTTTTTAAAATAAAAGAAACGTCTTCTGGTGCTAAAAAAGCAATTAAAAAAGACGATAAGTTTAATCCACCTAAAGATCAAAGAACAAGATTTGAAAAAGTAGCACAAGCAAGAGAAGTTATATATGAAGGTGTTTTAGTTTTAGGCGCTAATAAACTTTTAAAATGGCAAAAAGCAGAGAACATGGTTAGACCTGATTCCAATGTGAATACAGTTATGATGAACTATGTTACTAGTGCACCTAGATTTTATAAGGGTAAAATTGAAAGTTTAGTTAGCAGAATGGTTACTTATGCTGACTTAATACAGTTAACTCATTTAAAATTACAACAAGTAATACAAAGAATGACACCATCTGGTGTATTTGTAGATGCAGATGGATTATCTGAAATAGATTTAGGTAATGGCACAAATTATAATCCACAAGAAGCATTAAATTTATATTTTCAAACTGGATCTATTATAGGTCGCTCAATGACTGTAGATGGAGATATGAATCCCGGTAAAGTTCCTATTCAAGAATTACCCGGCGGAGGAGGACAACAATCTACACTTTTAATTCAAACATATAATTATTATTTAAATATGATAAGAGATGTGACCGGATTAAATGAGGCTAGAGATGGTTCTGATCCAGATCCTCATGCTTTAGTTGGTGTACAAAAACTAGCTGCTGCAAATTCTAATACTGCCACAAGACATATATTGCATAGCTCTATGTATATAACAAGTGAGCTTGCAGAAGCTATTTCTATAAGATTAAAAGATGTACTTACTTATCATCCACAAAGAGATGTGTTTGTTAAAAGTTTAGGTAGATTTACAGTGGGTGCATTAAAAGAATTAGAAAATGTTCATTTGCATGACTTTGGTGTATTTATTGAATTAGATCCTGATGAAGAAGAAAAACAATTAGTTGAAAACAATATACAAATAGCTTTATCAAAAGATCAGATACATTTAGAAGATGTAATAGATATTAGATCAATAAAAAATATAAAATTAGCTAATCAATTATTAAAATATAGAAGAGCAAGGAAGGCTGCTGCAGATCAAATGAGGGCAGAAAGAAATATAGCTGCTCAATCACAAGCTAATGCACAAGCTGCACAAGCTGCTGAACTTGCAAAAGCTCAGGGTGAAACTGTAAAAGTTGAATCAAGAATGAAGCTTCAAGAAGCGCAGAAAAATTTTGATATACAAAAACTTGAGACAGAAGCTAGAACAAAAAAAGAATTAATGCAATTTGAGTTTGATTTAAACATGAAATTAAAACAAATGGAATTAGATTCAAAAGAAAAAATGGAATTTAGTAAACCTGTACGAAGTGCAAAACCTTCTAAGCCATTTGAATCTAAAGGTAACGATGTTTTAGGTGGAATCGATCTTTCAAGATTTGAACCTAAATAAATTTTAAATTATTATATATTATTAAATTATGGAAAAGTGGAAAGTAAAAGGAATCGTCACAGACGAACCAAAATCTAAACAACAAACAGAACAAGCTGTTTTAGATAAAGCTGTAGAAAAAGGTGAAATTGAACCAGAAGCTGCAGGTAAAAAAAATAACGACGTTATAAAAGTTGATTTAGATAAACTAAAAAATAAAGAAAAAGATGCCGTTCAGAAGCAAAGCACAAATGAGGTATCTGTACGCGACGGATCCGAAACTAGCAAAGAAGTTCAAAAGGAAAACAAAGAGGAAACTGAAGAACCTACCGGAGAAAATAAACAAGAAGAAAACAATAAAAGTAACGAAGAAGAACAAGGGGAAGAAGTAGATTCTCCTATTGAACTTATAAAAGAAGAAAAAAATAAACAGCCTAAAAAAGTTGAAGATAATCAACCTAAAGTTGATCAACAAGCGGCTGAAGTAAATAAAAAGTCTGAACCAAAAGAACCTGAAATAAATTTACCAGAAAATGTTGATAAACTAGTAAAGTTTATGGATGAAACAGGAGGTTCAATTGAAGATTATATAGCTCTTAATAAAGACGTATCTACTTTAAAAGATGGTGAATTACTAAGAGAGTACTATACAAAATCTAAACCATGGGAGCAATCTGAAATATCAGAATATATGGAAGATAATTTTTCATTTACTGAAGAAGATGATCCTAAAGAAATACGTGCTAAAAAGCGCGCATATAAAGAAGAAATACATAAAGCTAGACAGTTTTTTACTATTAATAGGGATAAATATTATGCTGACATCAAGTTGAATAAGCAAAATGAAATACCTGAACAATATCAAAATGCTTTAAAGTTTTATGAAGATTCACAAAGGAACGAAGAAATAAACAAAGAAATAACAAATAAATTTTTACAAAGAACAGAAAATGTTTTTGATAATGATTTTAAAGGATTTGATTTTCAAGTTGGAAATAATAAATATAGATATAAAGTCAACAATATTACAGAAACAAAAAATGCTCAATCTAATCTTGGAAATTTTGTAAATCAATTTTTAAATGATAAAGGAGATTTAGAAAATGCAAGTGGTTACCATAAAGCTTTATTTGCTGCAAGAAATGCAGATAAGATAGCTCAACATTTTTATGAGCAAGGCCGTGCCGATGCTTTACAACAAAATGCTAAAGAAGCTAAAAATATAAATATGGAACCAAGGAAAGAAGGATTTATTGAAACTAAATCCGGACAAAAATTTAGAGTTGTTTCAGGTAATTCTAGTTCAAAACTTAGAGTTAAACTTAAACAATAAAAATTTATAAAAAATGTCACTAACAACTGGAATAGAACATTTGACGCCTTCGCCTAGCAAAGGCCAACTGTTCCAAGGTAATTATATTACCAATTTTGATTTTACAAACCAGTTCTTACCCGATGTTTATGAAAAGCAAGCTGAAATTTATGGAAACAGATCTATTGGTGGTTTCTTAAAATTAGTATCTGCAGAGATGCCTTCAGCTTCCGATGAAATAAGATGGGTAGAACAAGGAAGATTACATATAGCTTACAAAAACGTAGCTATTTCAACTGTTACGTTTACAGTAACTTTTGATACATTACCTGACGGCACATCAGCCGGTACCGCACAAGTACCTGCTGTTAGAGTAGGCCAAACCATTATGGTTCAAGGTCTTACATCAGGTGGAGCTCATACGGGCCCTGTACAAAAAGGTGTTGTAACTGTAGCTGGTGCAAATGCAAACAGTACAACAGGTACATTCCAAGCTAAATGTTTAGAAGCTGCTAACTGGAATGCTGTTACAGGCGCAGCTAGTTTTAGTAAAGCTACTGTATTAGTATATGGTTCTGAATTTGCAAAAGGTTCTGCTGGAATGACAGGAGAAATTGATGCAGTATATCAGTCTTATACTAATAAGCCTATGATATTAAAAGACAACTATGCTATCAATGGTTCTGATACTGCACAAATAGGATGGATTGAAGTTACTTCTGAAAACGGAGCTTCAGGATATTTATGGTATTTACAATCTGAACACGAAACTCGTCAAAGATTTGAAGATTACTTAGAAATGTCTATGATTGAATCTGTTAAGAAAGATAGTAATTCAGCATTATCCGCTTCAGAATCACCAGGTGGTACAGAAGGTTTATTTGCTGCATTAAGTGGTAGAGGAAATGTTTACACAGATCTTGCTGCTGATTTATCTGCATCTGGTCTTCCAATGACCGGCTTTGATACTATATTAAAGCAATTAGATAAAAACGGAGCTATTGAAGAAAACATGCTTTATATCAATAAGACATTATCTTTAGCTATTGATGACGCACTTGCTGCTAAGAACTCTTACGGTACTGGCGGTACTTCTTATGGTGTATTTAACAATAGTGAAGATATGGCATTAAACTTAGGCTTTTCAGGATTTAGAAGAGGTGGATATGACTTCTATAAAACTGACTGGAAATATTTAAATGACTTTGGAACAAGAGGTCAATTTGGAGATATTGAAGGTGTATTAATTCCTGCTGGAACTTCTACAGTTTACGATCAAGAATTAGGTCAAAATATTAAAAGACCATTCTTACACGTAAGATATAGAGCTTCTGAAAGCGATGACAGAAAAATGAAAACTTGGATTACAGGTTCTGTAGGTGGTGCTTATACTACTACTACAGATGAAATGCGAGTTTCATTCTTATCTGAAAGATGTTTAATAACGCAAGGAGCTAATAACTTCTTCTTATTGAAAAACTAATTTTTAATTTAGAGATGGGGTGTCCTAACGGGCACCTCAATCTTTATTTATTTTATTAAATTATATATTATGAAAAACTGGGAAGTAAAAGAAAGAACATATCAATTAAAAGATAGTTCTCCTTTAACATACAAAATAAGAAGTTCTAGAATGCTTTGGTTTGATGAAGACAAAGGTATTAATAGAGAAATACGATATGCAAATAATCAAAAAAGTTTATTTGTAGAAGAACAAGACAAATATGCACAACTGCAACACATAGTATTTGAAAATGGAATGCTTACTGTTCCAAGAGAAAATCCTTTATTACAACAACTATTATCTTTATATCATCCTGATAAATGGTTATGGGAAGAATTAGATGCAGTTAAAGAAGCTAAAGATGATATTGATATGATTGAACAAGAAATCGAAGCACAACGATTAGTTCAAGAATTAGAAATAGAACATCTTGAAGCTATACTTAGAACAGAAGTTGGTTCAGATGTGACTAAAATGTCTACAAAAGAAATAAAAAGAGATTGTTATTTATTTGCAAAAAATAATCCTGAGTTATTTATTGAAATTGCTAATGATGAAGATATAAAACTTAGAAACCTTGCAAATAGAGCTGTAGAATCACATTTAGTAAATCTAACTGATGATAATACAGTATTTAAATGGGCTAAAAATGGTAAAACAATAATGAAAGTACCATTTGATGAACATCCTTACACAGCGTTTGCTCGTTTTCTTAAAACAGACAATGGAGTAGACGTTATGAAAGCTATACAAAAAAAGCTTACATAAAATACCTGGCTATGGTTATTCGCTTAGCCATAGCTAACTAATTAATAAATAAATAATGGTACTTACAGATAGTGTTTATAAAACAGTATTAAATATACTAAATAAAGAAAATAGAGGTTATGTAACGCCGGCTGAGTTTAATACTTTAGCTAAGCAAGCGCAGAATGAAATATTTGAAGGTTACTTTTCTTCAAGAAACTATGCTATAACAAATTCTTCCGATTATTCTGATATAAGAAAAAATATAGAAGAAAAAATAGCTTTGTTTGAAAATGAAGAAACAATAGATTCAGCAACCTTTAATAATGCTGCAGGTAATACAACCGCTAACTATTATGCTTATCCAAGTAATTTTTATAGGCTTAGTAGTGTATTTCATATATTAAATTCTGTAAATATACCTATACAAGAAACAACAAATAAATTATTAAATGTTTTAAATAGGTCACCATTAGCAAAACCAACAACTACATCACCAGTATATGTGTTACATGAAAGTGGTTTAGTTGTAAATCCTACATCAGGTATATCAAGTATAAGAATTAATTACATAAGGAAACCAAATGATCCTAATTGGATTGGAGGTACAACAGCAGGACAAGTTGTTGCAAATACTTCAGCCAGTGGATATAAGAATTTTGAATTACATCCATCGGAGTTTCATGAATTAGTAATTAAAATACTTGCTTATGCAGGAGTTATTATAAGAGCTGCTGATATAACACAAGTAGCTTCCGCAAAAGAACAACAAATAATTCAAGCTGAAAGATAATGGCAGAAACTAGAAAACAATATACTGAACAACAGTATTATGCACAACATCAAGGTGATAGCGGTAATATACCATCTGATTTTAAAGGATTAGGATATTATAGTAGGACTAGCTTAGAAGATATAATTAATAACTTTATGGTTGCTTATATAGGAGAAGATAAAGCTTTACCTAAAGTACCAAAATATGAATTAGATTTTTGGGCACAAAGAGCAATGCAGGAATTTAGTTATGATGTATTACATTCTGAAAAAAGTATGGAATTAGATTTAGGTGATTCTTTACAATTTCCATTACCACAAGATTATATAAACTATATTAAAATATCTTGTGTTGGAACAGATGGTGTAAAAAAAGTATTATTACCACAAAGAAGATCAGGAGATCCTACAATACCAGTACAAGATAATAATAGTAATATTACATTTGATGGTACAGGTAAGATAATTACAGCGGCTAAATCAACTTTAGCAACACGTTTTCAAGATGCTAGTAATAGTGCAAACACATTACAATCTGCACAAGATTATTATTATTCAAATTATAATAACGATAACTTTTCATATTTTAATAAAAGATATGGTGGTGTGCCGGAAGATATGAATGCAGCTGGAACTTACTTTATAGATCATAAATCAGGATTAATATTTTTTGATGGATCATTTGCAAATAGAAATGAAGACTTAATTGTATTAGATTATATAAGTGATGGGTTAGATAATAATGCAGATTTAAGTAAAGTATATATGCCTAAACTTGCAGAAGATGCAACATATGCATACATGCTATATAATTTATCTAAAGTAAGACCTGCTAGCGCTGGCTTAGCACCTTTATATAAAAAAGAAGCAACTGCAAAATTAAGAAATACTAAAATAAGATTAAGCAATTATAAATTAGAAGAACTTGCTCAAATATTAAGAGGCAAAAGTAAGTGGATTAAACATTAGAATTAAATGGCACAAAGCAAAAGAAGTTTTAATCAAGCTAGACTTGAAAGAGATTTAGATGATAGAATAGTACCTAAGGGTACATATAGAGATGCTTTAAATATTAGTATAGATACTTCAGAAGATGCAAATGTTGGAGTTATAGAAAATTTAAAAGGTAATGAGCTTATTGCTAATCAAAGTATAACAGGTCTTTCTTCTTCTACAAATGCAAATGCAAAAGTAATTGGAAGTTGTGCCCACCCTGAAGGTAATAGAATATATTATTTTGTTACCGGTGATAAATCAGATGGTATTTTTGAACATAATTTAAAAGATAATACCGTTAAGACTATTATTATTGATAGTTCTGATTTTGTAGCTTCTAGTCCTACAAAAGTTGTATTACCTACATTTGCTTTTTCAGATGCTGTTGTTACTGCTACTGTTACTAAAGATGGGACTATTGGTGTTTCAGCAACACTTGGAACTGTTTTTTCTTTAACACCAGACTTTGGTGCTTCTGTTTCAACTAATACAACAAGGGTAATACAAGCACAGGTTACCGTTCCTGCAGGATATTCTAATACAGGAAAATTTGTTACCGGTACAGTTACAGCAACACAAGCAGCAATAGCTGCACCTGTTGTAAATATATTAGACTGCACTAATATTACGGCTACTGGTGTAACTTTAAATGCTGAATATACAAATGATAGTGCAGGTGTTACAGCAATTGGTTTTTATTATAAAGCAAATACAGGTGGCAGTACTACAGTAACAAATTTTACAAATGAATTTGTTATTAGATCTTTAAGTGGTAGATCCGCAAATTTATCTTCAGGTGCGCCATTATGGACCGATCCTTTTGAAGGAGTGGCTGCGAGTGATCTTACAGTAAAAGATAAGGATGGTACAACAATCACATCTTCACAATATGATTATCAAAACTTAGCAGGGCCACAACCTAACACTATATACTTTAAGTCAAACTTAGGCACGGTAGATCAAGTACACGCTAAACTACCTATAACAGTTTCTCAAACTTCAACAGGTGCAACAGTTTCAAATGCATTAACTGCAGCACAAGTGCAGTCTTCAGGAACTAATGCAGCCGTTACACCTATAACATCACCTTTTTCAAAAGCTATTACAGGGTTATCAGCTAGTACAACTTATGCTGTTGTTGCCTACGCTACAAATAGTGTTGGTACAACATTAAGCAGTATAAAATATTTTACAACAACTGCATCAGCTATAAATAGACCTACAGCAGATAAATTATTTATAGTACCCGCAATAAGTGAATCAGCAGTTGAAAATAGAAATGTAGGTTATGGAGATTTTTTAAAAGGCGATGGTAATTATTATATTCAAACAGTTACTGGTGCTTCATCAGGATTACTTTCTGATTCTCCTGCATCAGAAGACCAAATTACTTATTCAGCTACAGGACCTTCTACGGTAACTTTTACAGATCACGGGGGTGTTACTGGAGCTAAAAATGATTCTAAACAAATACAAGCATCAGGATTATCTACAGGTTTTTATAATATAACAGCGTCTAGGTCTGGATATACATCTTCAACAATACAAATAAAAGTAGGCTCTCCTTCAAATGCTAATAGACAATCAATTTTTACACCAAATATAACTAGCACAGGGTCTGGCACTACGCCTATTTTAGGGCACGTTACAGATGTCGGAGCTGGTTTATCATATAATGCTGGTAGTAGTGCGGCCCCTACTGCGGTATTTAAAATAGGGCCATTTGAATCATCAGTTAGTGGTACAGTTTTTATACCATTACAAACTAGTACTCCTGGACCAATAGATACGCTTCCTACATTTAGTGGTTTTGATGCTTCAAAATTAGATATATCTATATCTGGTAAAACAAACGGTGTTGATTATACAGCTACTATATGGGATTTAGGACCTGCTTTATTTGGTGTATTACCTTGTATTATGGTTGAATGTAACCCAAATACTTTAAACGGAGGCACTGCTTCTGTAACACATACTTTAAATATAACTTATAATTATTAATATGGCTATAGCTAAAATTCAACCGCCTTCTTTTGTAATGGATAAGAAAACTTTTACTCCAGATAAAAACATTAAAATTAATTCTGTTCAAAATTTATATTTATTACCTTTAAATTTTAAAGAAGGTGATACAATAGAAGCTGGTACAGAATTAAAATTTAATATTGATGGATTTGATGATTTTCGTGCGCTTCCAGAGGCTATAATAGATTATACAGAATTATAATATGGCAAGTAACATACTTAAGTTTCACCCTAGTAATTTAATTACAGGGATAAACATTGTTGACGATATGCTGTTTTTTACAGATGGTGTTAACGAACCTAAAAAAATAGACCTAACTATATTTAGAGCTGCAGATCACTCTACAGGTAATACTATTGTATATGGTAGAAACTTTCAAGAAAGAGATATAACAGTTATTAGACCTCATCCACAAACAGCTATAACAACTACTACATCTGCTTCAACTGCTATAATAAACCCTATAGCATCTGCTCCGCTTATTCAAACTGATAAAGCATATACTCAAAGCACAGATGTTGTACTATACGGTCAAGCTAGAAGTGGAACATTACCTTTTACAGAAAGAGGTTTTGTATATAAACAAATAGATTCTTTAGATGCACCAACACTACAAGAATTATTAGCAGGAGGTACACCAATTGTATCTCATACAAACACTGGAAGATTTGATTCTAAAGTATCTGGTTTAGTTTTAACTAAAAGATATTATTACATTGCATACGCAAAAAACAACGTTACTCCTGGAAAAATTTATGCAAAAAATGTAGATGGAACAGATGATATAGAAACATTTGTAATTAACGATACTTCAAACTCTGCAAACGCACCTAATTTAGCAGTTAAGACAATGTCTATTAGCCCTGGAGATACTTTTCCGGGTAAAGGAGCAGATGGTACTGTTATACTACATGGCACCGTTAGTTCTAATACTAATACCGCAACTATAACTAATAGAGGTTTTTATGTATTTAGAACGGTTACATCAGATAATAGAACATTTACTGCTAGTGATATTTTAAGTGATGTTAGTGATGATGTGTTAACTTTTGAGGGTGGTCAAGTACATACTAAATTTCCAAGAGGAGATGATGATCCTAGTGGAAGAAATTTTGTTACAACTATAGATGATTTTAGTTTTGGTGAAAAATTGTTTGTACAAGCTTTTGCTTCTACAGGAATAGATTCAGTTGAAAGAGTTGGTTTAATTAAATCATTTCCTATATCTGCATCAAACGATCCAAATAATAAAGCAGTACAGCATAAACCAAACCCTTCAATGTCAGAGCCAGACCAGAATAATACTTCTGTAACTATGAAAGCTCGAATTGATCACAACAATTGGAACATAACTGCATCTGGTAGATTAGAAAGAGGTTTTTATTTTTCTAAAAAAGCATTTGATGTTAAAAAAATAACAACACTTACATTTGCATCAGGTACAGGTACAGAGGTTGATCAAGGTTATAATGGTAGAATAGAATGGAAACAAGCTAGTAATGATTCAGAAATATTTAGAGTATCACAATTTTGGGATGGTGGTTATATGCAATCTGAAGAAACCTACGCTGTAGAAACTTCTGCAATATCTGCATTTAGTATTACAAGAGATGAAAGTATATTTATATGTGCTTTTGGTAGAAGCAACTTTGGAGAAGGATATGAAAGACAAAGAGGTAAACCTGCTGTAAAAGAATATAAGGCTGGAACAGGAACTACAAACGTGCCAATTACAATAAATGCTGATGCTATTAGATTTACTTCTGGTAAGATAGAGGTCGATGTAACTATTGCACACAATACTCCTGTTGCTACTGAAATGGGTATATATTTTACATCACAGGAACCAGGTGTTGATTTAGGTAATGGTACTAATTTACAAAAACAAGGTTTAATATTAAGCAGAGCACAAAGAATAAATGATAACTTTGCTAGAATGATACCCGGTCCTGCTACTGGTATTAATGATATAAATGGTAATACCGTGTTAGATACATCGACACAAAAAATACAAGCAGGTAATTTTACTTTTCAATATGGATTTGATATTGATAGATTTCCAATAACAAATGGTACAGGTAATGTTTCTAGTAAACTACCTATAGCTAGAAAAGATTACTATGCTATGCCTTTTGTAAAAGTTAATAGTCAAGAAATATATGGTTCAGTAATTGGACCACCTAAATTAGGTAATATAAATGAACCACCAGATATTGAAACTTTAAATTATACAGGCAATCAAATAAACGGTGGCCAGCCTAAAGTTACATTTAATGGCCAGGTTTTTGAACAGTTATCTAATACACCTACATTAACAGAAGCTGGATTTATTTATGGAACAAATGCAAATGAAGTTGCTGCAGGAACTGGAAGTACTGTTGTTGCAGTAAGTAATACTGTTACAAGTAATACACCAAATAGTATATCCTTATTAAACTCATTTTTAGGACAGCAAGGATCAGCTGGGCAAACACCTAAGTTTTCAGCTCAAGCTACACTTACAGGACAACATGGTCAAGTTATTTACTATATAGCTTATGTTAAAATATCAGGCGATGGTGGCAACACCTTACACTTAGCAGAAGATGATAATCAAACAGGTGATTATGGCAAAGGAGTTGTACGGGTACAACTACAAGGAACTACAGCTGTAACATCCGGTATTGGTACTAGATTACCTGTACCAGAGTTATTAGTTACAAAAGATGTAGGAAGAAAGGCCGGTAGTTTTAGAGCAAACCAAGGTGACAATGGAGGTTCTAATAAAAGCTTAACTGAAATGACACCTAAATTTTATTATATGAAAATAGCTTCTATACCTAGTGCTTCACTATATAGAGGATCTGGTTCTGTTACAGAGGCAACAACGCAGGCATATATTAAAAATAATGCGGCTGGTTCACCTAATGCAACATCAGGTGTTGTTACTGTAACTGCAGACACTGATGATTTATCAAATTTAAAAAATGCAATTGCAACAACAATTTCCGGATTAACCGCAGATACTAGATATGTTTATTTTGTTACAGCAAATAATGGTGTAGCAATAACATCATCTCCTTTTGCGCAAGGTGAAGGACCTTCAAAAAGATGTTTTTCTTTTAAAACACAACCAGAACCTCCGGCATATCCTAACGGACAAAGAGCATTTTCTAAAATTATAGAAATAAAAAATGTAACACAAAATTCTGCAGAGGTACATATTAAATGGACTGGTGGTGGCGGTGATATTTCAACTATTACAAAGCACGGTGTTTATTATGCTAAAACATCTGCAATGAGTTCACCTTATACTATTGCAACTATTTGGAATGCAAACCCTGCTAAAACTTTTGTTTCAACAAATGAACCAATAGAAGATACTGCAGAATTAACAGGGTTATCAGCTGGTACAGAATATCATGTGATGTGTACCATGTTAAATGATAATACCCTTGGTGATATTTCTGGACTAAGTGGTTCAGGCGGTGAAGGAATTAGTAGTGTTAAAAAGTTTACAACACTAGGAGCTAATAATACACCTATACCTGTACAAAGTATAAAAGTTAGTCCTACAAGACTTATAATAGCTGAAAATGGTAAAAAGAAAGTTTTTGGAAGTAGATTAGCAAATGGTTCATATTCATCAATGAGATATGCAAATCCTTCATTTGCTGTTTCAGTATCGCCAAAAGATGCAGAGCTTAAAGAGTCTGATATAACTTTTCCGGCTTATAACTTTATAAATCCAAAAGTTGCTGTTAATAAATTAAAATTAATTAAACAAGGAAATGGTCAATATAGAGTTGAACTTGAAGTAAACCCAAATCAAGGATTTTTTGCAAAAGCAAGTTTAAGTGCGGTTGTAACAGTTAATCACCCTAATCCTCTTGTAAAAGCAGCTAGTGTTGATTTATCTCAAGCTGGACCAGATAGAAGTAAACCAATTTTTACAAAATGGCCTTAAAATATATAATATAGTATGTCAGAAAAATTACCATTTGAAAAAATTTTTCCGTATTTTAGTTACAGATGGCGTTATAACGATGGACAATTTTCACCTTATGCACCATTCAGTAAAGTTGCTTTTCTTCCTAAAGATCCCAATGTTGAAGATTTTTTTAGAAGAGGCCACAATACTTCTGTAGCAAATAAATTAGAACAAATAACTTTAAAAGATATAGATAGAGGAGGACCAGACGTAGAAGCTGTAGATATATTATATACAGAATCTATTTCAAGCACTATTTATGTTTTAAAAACTATTGAAATACCTGAAGCTGAAAGAGGCAATGGTAGTCCTTTAACTGTTCAATTAAAAGAAAGAAGTTTTGGTGCGGCTTTACCTAGCACTCAATTAACAAGACAATTTGATAGTGTACCAAAAAGTGCTAAAGCACAAGAAGTTACAGCTAATAGAGTTATATATGGTAATTATATTGCTAAATATAATCAAAATGATAATTTAAAAATTGAACTTAGTACAGCTGTTTTTCCAGATCCTTTAAATGGACCATCTTTAAAAGGTAATAGAACCTATGAGGTTGGTGTTGCATATATGGATAGATTTGGAAGAATAGGGGGTATGCTAACTCAAAAAGCACCAGACACAGATGCTGAAGGTTCAAGTATAAAAACAGCATTTACACAAAGGTTTAGAACTGGATTAACAGCAAAAATAACTAGTGATCCTCCTGAATGGGCTAAGTCTTATAGATATTATGTAAAAGATGTATCGGGTGAACACTTTAATTTATCTGCATTTAATATATATAATGATGGTACGGTACACGATACCGATTCAGATAATGTTTATTTACAATTTAATTCTACGGATATAAATAAAATAACAGAAGATACTGTATTAATACCTAGAAGGCATACATTTGAAAGACAGTTAAATGGTGCTGCAGTAGAAACTATATTTGCAGGTGAATCAAGACATCCTGTGTTAGATATTGAAACCGATGCCCCTGATGTTGTTAAAGGCCAAGTTACAGAAAGAAAAGTTGTGCCTATAGCTACATTTTTAGAAGAGCAGCATGATATATATCCTAGTTCTGTTAGTAACGGAACATCAAGTTCCCAAACTGTAAAACAAATAACAGGTGGTCTTACAGCAGGGACTACAACTTTTGTAATTGACGATGAAGATAGAGGAGGCATGGGAGTAGTTATAAGCCAATTAAATAATTATTTTGCATCTCAAGATAGCTCTGCAGCTGTATTTACCCCGTTAAAAGGTGATACAACTAGTGCTGCACAAACACAAAACTGTGCAGCTTTTCCAGATAGATTAGCATTAAAATTTAAAGGTAGAGGAAATAGTAATAATCAATTTGATTCAGATCTTGTTTTAGTAGACAGTGTTTCATTTATAAGATGTCTTGGCGAAGATAGAAGAAATGCTTTAAAGTTTACTATTTCATCAAGAGTTGATGAAGATGGAATGACAATAGCTGGAACTGGTATAAGTACATCAAATGCGCATTTACAGTCTGATGGTGGTCCAACACATGATTTAAAACTATTTAAGTTAGGATTATCTACAGATGGTGAAAATAAATTAAAAGGTTCGTTTTTTGTAAAGGTACCTAGACTATTTTCAACTACAGCAACAATTGTTACTTCTGGCACAGGTTTAATAGCAGGTCAAACACCATTCAAAAATGATGGTAATGTTAAAAGTAACGAAATTAAAGAAGCTAACTTTGAAACTGAACCGGGACCAGACTCTAATTTAGATTTATATTTTGAAGGTAATAGAACTTATGAAGTTAGAGATGATGCAGGTAATATTACTGAGCATGGTCAACTAAATACAGTAGAATTTGCAAATTGTATTGCTACAGCAGAAGATACTTCAAAAGAAGTTTATTTAGAATCAAGAAAACTTTTTGATAAGTTTAACACTATTGAACTAGCAAAAGGTATTAGAGTAAACACACCTGATCCAAGATATGCAGAAGAAAATAGAAAAACAGGATTAATATTTTCTGGTTTATATAATTCTAAAACCGGTACAAATAATTTAAATCAATTTGATTTATCTACAGGTATTACTAAAGAACTTGAACCAAATTACGGTGGTATACAAAAACTATATACACTTGATACAAATTTATTAGTACTTGCTGAAGATAAAGTATTTAGAATATTAGCTGATAAAGATGCGTTATTCAATGCTGACGATGGTGTTAATGTTACTGCAACTAATTTAGTATTAGGCCAGGCAATGGCATACCAAGGTAATTATGGTATAAGTACACATCCTGAATCATTTGTATATTTTAGAAACAACGTTTATTTTTCAGATGCTAAAAGAGGTGGTATAATACAACTAACACCTGCTAATGGACAAATGTTTCCTATTAGCTCAAAAGGTATGTCAAACTTTTTTAGAGATAGATTAAGTGCACTGCAAACGACAACAGCTGCAGACAGTGATGGAAATGTGTTTAATACAGCTAAAATTTTAGGGCTCTACGACGGGCACAAAAAAAATTATGTAGTATCAATACAAGGGTACAACCAATCGGATGCGTCTATTGGCTCCGAAAGTATCCCAAATGAGACATCTAACATTACTTTATCGTACAGTTTAAACTCACAGGGTTGGACAACCAGATATTCGTTTATTCCAGAAACAGGAATTAGTATGAATAATAGGTTTTTTACATTTAAAAACGGTAAAGCATATTTACACCATTCTAATACTGCAAATAGAAATAACTTTTATGGGGTTGCTGGTAATTCAGAAGTACAAGTAATATTTAATGATAATCCTTCTTTTGTTTCAGATTGGCTGAGTTTAAATTATGAAGGTACATCTGGATGGTTAGCATCGGAAATAATAGGTGAACAAGATTCAACTTATAGTATAACCAATGTTAGACTATTAGATTCTGAAGAGTCTAATTTTGATGGTTGGTTTTTAAAAGAAGGTAAATATTATGGATCTATAGTTGGTACACAACCTGTATATATTATACAACCAGGTAGTAGTATAGGTGCAGATGGATTTTTTCCATTAATTCAAGACGGATCAAATACACAAGATATATCCGGTACAAAAGGCTTTTTCTTAAAAGCAAGATTTAGAAATGCATCAACTTCTGTATGTGAACTTGCAGCAGTTGGAAGTGAATATTATATTAGTCAAACTTAAAAATAAATTATTATGTCAAGTCCGTTAAAATTTGTTGACCCAGTATCAGCCATTGCTGGTGCAGTAGGAGGTTTAGGACAAATTGCTACAGGTATATTTGGTAGCAGAAGAAGGAAAAGAGAACAAAAAGCCGCTGCAGCAGAACTATCAGCTGCAAGGCAGGGTATTCTTGATACAACATTTACAAATCAGTTTTCAGGTCTAGACAACCCATTTGAAGATATGCAAGTAAATTTACAAGCGTCGCAATTTCAAGGGCAACAAACAGACCAAGCTTTAGCACAAGGTTTAGATGCTGCTGTACAATCAGGCGGGGGCGCAACAGGATCTGCACAAGCTATAGCCGATGCTGCACTTCGTTCTAAACAAAATATTGCAGCTGATATTGCAAGACAAGAATCTGCTAATCAAAAAATGGCCGCAGATGCACAAATGCAATTAGATTTTAGATCTGCACAATCTGCGGATGATATACAACTTAGAAATTACGATAAGCAACAACAGCTTGCTAATTTAGCAGCAGCAAGAAAAGAAGCGGCAGATGCTGCAAGAGCACAAGCTACATCCGCTATAGTATCAGGGTTTGGATCAATAGCTGGAGCTGCAGCCGGTGGTGCATTTAAAAAATAGTAATAATATGAGCAACAACAAATCAAATAGTCCATTTTTTGCAATAGGACAAGGTATAAACAATCTTTTAGACTATCGAATGATAGCATATGCTGGAGTTCCAAAAAACTTTACAGGTATAGCTATTGGGAAAATTGCTGAAAAAATTTCTAGGTTAGATTTTTCTAAAATGAGTGGGGAAGATCCAATCCCACCTGAAGTAACAGAGGTTGCTGATGTTAAAATACAAAATCCTGAATTTAAAAAATTATTAAAAGAACAAGATTTTGATTTTAGTAAAGATCAATTGCCTGCAAAAAAATTACCTAAATTAGGTGTGCTTAATGAAAGACCCCCGTCTCCACCACCACCACCTTCTCCAGATTTAATAGGAGAAAGTATTGAAAAATATGGATTAGAACAAACAACACTTGATTATTCTACTGAAGACGATTATAATACTAAGATAGGAACAAAAATTTTTGGAGCACCAATTATGATGGATATAGGTGATGCAGAAATGTTTAGAGCTAAAAATATGATTGGTGGAGGAGCTGATAAAAGACTACAAAAAGAGAGGTATCTTTTAGAACAAGCTAAAAAAAATCAATCTATTCCTGTAGAAGGGGATGTTCAATATGGGCCTCAACTACCGGGACCGCCTAGACTTAAACCTGAAGTATTAGAAATAATAGAAAATTCAAGGTATAAAAGAGAAGGTAAAGATGATACTAAATTACATAGAGTAGGTTATTTTCTTAGAAGCCCTTTTTATAAAACAAAAAATAGACCTTATAGAGAGTTGGCAAAAATAGCTGAATCACCTAAAAATGCCTTTAGCACTTTTTTACCTAATCAATTTATAGCTG
>Ga0181380_1000093_pt1 | contig 36889 bp, 35 predicted proteins | sample 3SPOviralmetaG_FD_130116 | JGI IMG/M metagenome (GOLD analysis project Ga0181380, IMG submission 130116) | Marine viral communities from the oligotrophic San Pedro Time Series (SPOT) site, San Pedro Channel, CA, USA - 3 SPOT_SRF_2009-08-19 | ecosystem: Environmental > Aquatic > Marine > Strait... | reverse complement strand
AACTTCATGTTTACGAACTTTGACTTCTTCAGTTATATCTCCAATTTTTACGAGTGGAGTATTATTTCCACCAGTTCCCCACCTGGCAATAACAGTCTGACAAGTGTCTCCCATGTCCTTGATCCTTGCATCTGTTTGATTGGATTGATAAACAATTGGAGTATTGGTCATATTAGAATGTCGAGCCTGAATCGTTGGAGATACATCTTGTTCCCTGTACCTCGCATCTTGGGCATGGGCTTCATATACAACGGAATCAACAGGAACAAACTTAGGACAATTAGAGTTAATATGCTGATTATCTATACCCCCATCCTTAAAATACCTAGCCTCAAGTGTATTACTTATTTTCGCAGGCCATTTGTCATCTGTAGTAGAGCGTTTTCCAGTTTTTTTGGCAGAACCTTTCCTCTTTTGTCTGCTCTTCTCAAGATTCCTAAACAAGCTCTCTCGCTCAAAAAGTACTTCTGCGATACTTGAGAGGTTCCCTGTATTATTTCCAACAACAAAGACTCTTTTACGTCTTTGGGCGAGTCCGAAATATTGAGCATCAAGTACTCTCCATCCAACGCCATACCCGATTGCTTGAAGACCTTCGAGGAACGAGTGAAAGTCTCTTCCGTTATTTGAGGAAAATACACCTGGCACGTTTTCCCAGATAAACCATTTTGGCTTAAAATGATTGAGAATTTGCACAAAGGTAAGTGTGAGGTTTCCTCGAGGATCTTCCAAGCCGCCTCTAAGTCCCGCGACTGAAAAAGACTGACAGGGTGTTCCTCCAATAATGATGTTTGGGTCTGTTTCAAGCTTCCACTCCTTAAATTTAGTTATATCACCGAAATTGGGTACGTCTGGATAATGATGCTTCAGTACAGCAGATGGGAATTCATCAATCTCTGCAAAACCTACAGGTCGCAAAAGATCTTTCCATGCCACAGTAGCGGTAGAAATACCTTCACATAAACCTAAATAAGTTAGTTTATCTTTCTCTAACATTCTTTCTCCTTTCTAAACGATGTTCTTGTACTTCTTAGATTGATTGACAAAAGGGTTTTTTTCTACCGTAAACTCTTCTGCCCAAACTTGGTTTACAATATTGCGTAATACATGACTCATAGGTATCTCATAAAGATTCGCCAAGTCTTGCACTTTCTCCTGAGTTTCAGGCTTACAAATTACAGATTTCCATTTTGTTTTATCAACCATATTTTTAGCTTATAGGATAGGTAAGTTGAAGTCAATAAAAAAATCAACAAACAACCTTACAGAAAAGAATGAAAGAGATTTAAAAATTATTCAACGCCTTTGCTTACCAGATGATGATCCTGTCACAGTCAATGAGAATCTTGATGGCACTTGGTTCTTGATTCTTGATAAAAGACTCATTGCCTTTGCTTTAGTGGTTCCATCGCAACAATGGATGGATACCGCATATCTGTCTCGATGTTGCGTTTACCCTTCTCATAGGGGTAAAGGTATCCAGAAACGATTAATACGCTCTAGAGAGCGTCATATAAGAGCTAAAGGGTATACCTGGATGATTACAGATACTTCTACGAATAATCCCGCTTCAAGTAATAATTTAATAAAATGCGGATACAAAATTATTTATCCAACAAAACCTTGGGCAAATGAGAATTCAATTTATTGGGCTAAGAAATTGTGATAAAAGATCTTGAAAAACGTAGACAATATCAAAGAAATCATTACTACCGTAATAAAGAACAGTATTTAAAACGCAATCGTGAGAGAAAAAAAAGATTAAAAAAACAATGGTTAGAGTTTAAAGGCTCGTTATCGTGTCAAATGTGTGGAGAAAACCATATTTCCGCTTTAGATTTTCATCATGTAGAAAAAACCTCTAACAATCGTGCGGTAAATACATTGGTTTCTAATTACAACTTTAAAGAGGCTTATGAAGAAGTAAAAAAATGTGTGGTGTTATGTGCAAACTGCCACAGAAAGCATCATCACAATGAAAGAGTAAAGAAAAGAAAAAGAAAAAAAAGAAAAAAAAGAAAAAGTATTATTAAAAAAGGTGGAGCCCAAAAATGAAAAGTAAAAAAAACATTAAGGGCTCCGAAGGTCTGAAGAATCCCCCCAAAATTGACCCATGTCCTGATCAACTCTAGAAGGCACTTCCAATTTTACGGCATTAACCATAATATTTGCAAGTTTCGTGGCTTCTTCAGAATGCTCTATAGAAAAGCATAATTCATCATGGATTTGAAGTAAAGGTAAATAACCATTTTTATAACAATCAACAATTGATTTTTTTGTTTGATCTGCAGCAGATCCTTGAATCAATCTATTCAAACCCTTATAAGTATAAGCACGTTTTAAAATGTGACCAACGTACTCACGCTTGGCCTCTTCTAAAGGCAACGCTTTATGTAATCCGAATGTACTGGGTTCCCAAAGTGGAAACCTACAACGTCTGCCCATCAGAGTTCGTATCGAACCATTTGATTCTGGGCTATCAATTCTATTTTGTACTGCGTAAACTAATCCTTTTAAAAACGGAACTCTACGATGAAAAGTATTTATAAGCTCAGAAGCTTCTTCTGGAGATAAATCTAGTTCTGTAGCCATTTTATTTTTCCCCATTCCATACATCAATCCAAGACCGATAGTCTTTGCGGCTTTTCTAGAAATGTCTGCCATATCTGCTACAGTCTGGTGAAAGTCTGTCTTAGAATTTGTTCTATATTCTTCTGCGGCTTTTTCCGCACCATCTAATTTCAAACGCACAGCGTAGTGTACAGCGAGTCTTGGTTCTTGTTGCGAGAAATCTAAACTAGCCCACTTATTCCCCTCCTCAGGTAAAAATAATCCTCTAATTTTAGGACCTATATTTTTATTTCTAGCGGGTATTTGTTGTAAGTTTGGATTAACCATACTAAATCTTCCAGTTACAGTTCCACCATCATCGGAACGAATCTGATTAATGTGAGAATGTATACGTCCATCTTTTGATGCAAAGTCCATCAACGATGTTATAAATGTGCCAGTAGCTTTATTCATCTCTCTGGCTTTCACTATCAACTGAGGTAACTCATGCGGATGACTTGATAAAAAGTTTTTTGTAAAACTAGGAGCACCTTTAGCAGTTTTGTTATAACTTAAATTCATTTTTTCAAAAGCCTGTGCAATTGATGCTGCTGCCCAGATATCAATTTTTAAACCACAAATATCCTTCATCTTTTTTAAATATTCTCTCTCCTGGTTCTGCATTTCTTTTTTAGTTTCTTCTGCTTTATCAGAATCAAAACGAATACCACGCTCCGTCATTTTTATTAAGATAGGACATAACTCAGATTCAAGTTCAAATATTTCTGTTAACTCTTGTTTTATTAATTCAATCTTTAAAAAATTCCAAAGCTTCAATGTTAGCGCGGCATCTTGTTCTGCATACTCACCGACAAACATGGCGGGAAGTTTATACAACTCTGCTTTTGGATCAATACCAAACTGTGCTGCCGCCTCTCTTAAACCAACTTCAGATTTAATCTCTTGTAAATAATCATAACCTAAAGAATTTAAACTATATGAAAATCTATTTTCATCTATTAAAGCTGCTGCAATCATGGCATCGATAATTTTTCCGTTAACCTTAAAACCTTCTGCCTGTAACCAACCAACATCATATGCCGCGTTAAAAAATATTTTGTTTGAATTTAAATCTAAAACATCCTGAACATATCTATAAACTTTTTTCTTATCTAAGTTTCCACCACCTTCATGTGCTACAGGTAAATAAAGTTTTTTACCTTCTACAGCCATAGCGAAACCAACAATGTTGCCATCTTTTCTAGGCCAACCTGGTCCTTGTTTCTTGATGTTCGGATCTCTAGTCTCTAAATCAATTGCAATTTCTGATGAACCAGATAAATCGGGTAGAACATTAGGAGCTATCCACTCAGTTCCTTTTGGTTTTATCAAACTAAAATTCATATAGAAAAACTCCGATCATATCTTTCTGGTTGCATAATGTTTAAAGATTTTTTAGCTCGAGTAACTCCTACATAATGTAATCTATGCATCGCATCTGGATCTTTAAAACTTAAAGAACAAAACTTTTCAGAAAGATCAGGAAAGAAAAGAACATTTTCAGCTTCTCCACCTTTACTTCCGTGAATAGTAGATAATTTAACTTGAGGATTGCCTAACAATGATTGACCTTTTCTTATAGCAGAACGTATATAAATTGATTGATCGTCAGATATTTTTCCCAACGCATCTATCCATGAACTTTTTTCTGAAAGCAATCCGTGATTTTTTTTTAAATCATCAAACGTGTAACGAACATCAGATTGACCTTCAAATTTTTTAAAACCTCTTTTTATTAAATCTTTATTAAGATAAGAGTATATACTCTTTACGTTACTAGCTGTTACACTTTCATAATTCATAATTCTGTTCCATGAATCTACAGCATCCACCACCTTTTCTGATATAGAACGTATGTGATTTCTTTCAAATAAAATACCCATGCTTTTTAAATATGCGTGTATTTCATTTAAAACATAATTACTAGGAGCTAACACTAACCAGTTATCATTAAAATCTAGGTTTCTAAAATTAGTTATGATATCTAAACTACCCTCATCATCTCTAGGATTCCATTCTTTAGGAACTCTATACTTTATTCTGTTCGCAATTTTATCTGCGTAAGTGTAAATCTTTCTTGGTATGCGATGCGATTGATTTAAAATTATATGCTCTCCTTCATATGTCAAAAGAGATTTAACGTCTGCACCCGCCCAACCAAAAATAGCTTGATCATCATCTCCTGCTATATATGCCTTGTTTGATTTTTTAATCAAACGTGAAACAACTTTCCATTGTAACGGAGATAAATCTTGAGCTTCATCAATAATTACTACCTGAAACTTTGGGTAAATGTCCTCATCACAAACAGAAAACTGTTCTAACAAATCTGTAAAATCTAACAAAGTATTTTTTTCTAAAAACTTTCTGTATGAATTGTATATATGTAAAAAAGAATGCCAACCAATATTCAAAGAAGATGCATTATATTCTTTTTCTAAATCAACCATTTTTAACCTGGCTAAATTGATTACGTTCAACACAGGATTATCAGTTTTTAATTCCCATGATTCATCTCCAGAGTTTACATAGACATTATCCATACCAACTTTTTCAGCAAACTCTTTCATCTGTGCAGAAGAAATCATTCTTCCGTTTGATAAACCTAGTCTAGAATATGCGAGGCTATGAAGAGTTCTAAAATTACTAAATTGTTTTTCTTTTAAATTTTCAAATCTAGCAATTGCTCTGGTCTTAGCTTCAGTAGATGCTTTTCTGGTAAAAGCAAAGTATCCAATATCTTCTGGCGGTATACCTTCTTGTAAAAACTCCTCTACTTTATTTAAAAGAAAAGTCGTTTTTCCCGTGCCTGGAGGACCAAATACTTTTGTAATTTTCAAAACGGTATGTCCTCATCAGTAATAGAAGAGTTCACTTTAAACGGTTCAGTTTGTTTTTTAAATGAAGGTATTTTCCACAATCTCACAGTTCTACTTTTTATACTTTGTGATACTGCTTCCCCATTCATACTACGGAGTCGCTGTGCAATCTTTGGAGTTGTTAAAGACATAAATCTATTTCTTGATAAGAAAGATTCTAAATCCTTCATTCTAAAATAAGTGTAGTTGTCCTCTTCACTAGTCCAAGGTCTACCCATTAATATTTCTTCTCGATCTATACCGCTTTGAAAGTGTGTACAAAACTCTTCTAACAGGTCAGCGAATCTACCTTCATGTGAGGTATCTTCTGGAGCTTCCTGAATAGCCTGAGTCTCTACCATTTGTCTTAATAATTTATTAAGCATGGTTTCCCACTCTAATTTTTTTCGTGTAGGTGGGGCAACATTTATTTTGTTCATACAAACAATTTGAAATTTATGTTGTTGCTGCAGTTCTTCTGTAGTCAATTCAATTCTATGTCCCTCAACATCTAAGAACCATAACGGAGGATCCGAATTGTATTTCACAAGAGCCGTGATACTTGGTCCATCAATATCTGCTTCTGAAGCACCAATACCATACTTACGCATTTTACATATGGAAGGTGAGCAATGAGCATTGATAGGAGAATCTTTACACTTATAGTTGTAATCTTTTTTATTTAATTGTTTGACAACTGTGTTGATCTCGTTCAAAGGTAAAGAAGGACTCATGTACTTTTGATTTGCTTCCAACATCTTATCTTCCCAAGAATCTGGATGTGCTTTTTTTAAGTACACACCTATGTTAAATAGGCCATTGTTTCTAGTGCCTTCTGGGAACCCTTGATTACACAAATACTGTAAACAAGGAGGACCGTCAGGAATATCTTCATTCTCTACTTCTGGTTTTGGAATTTCTTTATTGTTTCTAACAACTTTTTCTTCATAGAGTTGAAAAAATTCTTCAAGCGTTGCAGCATCACCATTCTCCTTAAATGCATATCTATTAGAGTTATCTCCACCAAAGTAGGGTAAATTCAAAAAGTTTCCAACATCACCTCTATCAACTAAAAGTTTTGTTTGTTTTGGAAATACCTCACAATTAGCAAAGCCCAGATATGCCGCGAACAATTTAATGTGTTTTTGCATATCTGCAGCTGACAGGGGTTCTTTTACAAACATATAAACGTGAGCACCCCCTGACTTTGATCGAAATACGATCAAAGGCAAATTCATTTTTTTAATTTTGCCTACAAGATTTTTGTGATCTAAATTATACTCATCAACATCAAAAGCTCCCCAGATACAAGTTTGGTCACTCTTTATGGGTATTATGCCAAGACTAGGCTCTTTACCATCCAAGTGCTTTTTCCAAATAATGTCGGTAGGGACTTCTCTTACTACAAAGCCCTTACCGACTTGTTTCGTATCTTCTCGTTCACTCTCGATGGTGTAAGTGCCATAGGCTGACTCTAAACCATTAAAAATCGTTTTAAATTTAACGATATCAGACATTCAGATACTTTGGGTTATTAAAATGGAATATCAGAAGTTTTTACAGCATTATCCTCTGTATGCTTGACTTCTACCTCGCCTTTTGATACAGACTGAGCAAACGTCTTGCATTGCATAAACAGGGATTCATCCTCAATCAAACCAACTTTTCCAATTTCCCAACCGTACCATTGACCCTTGTCGTTTGATTCTTTTTCTGAAGCTAAAGAATAAACGTGAGAGTATGAAGCGGGTTGAAACATTACTCCTTTTGAATTTGGAATACTCGTGGTCATAATCATAGAGTTCCATTTTCTACTTTTCTTTAATTGCGTTGACTTCATTACAATTAAAGCAGGTTGTCTCTGCTCTACTAACATTACATAGTGTTGAGCACAAGTTTCTATGTAATTACCGCTATCTAAATAATCTCTCCAATCACCTGGCTTTTTATGAGTTTTAGATAAAATGTTAGAGGATGCAGAGTATTGATTTACAGGACTTCCATTTCCAGTACCTCTTGGAGCCCACTCAATAAACTTCTTTTCATAATGACAAGGCACAACATGAAGACCACTAGAATACAATTCTCCTGAGACAGAGTTATACAACATACCAGGCTCTGCTCCTTGAACCGTATCTAATTCAGGACTTAACTTACTAAGTATTTTTAAAAACGGAAGTGCTGTATCTTCCTGAGAGATGTTTTGTAAACCATCTCCCGCACTCTCTTCCATTAAAGAAACACTCACAGTTGAAATTGCACCATTAGATTTACTGCTTTTATTTTGTAATTTCAAAATTTTCTCCTTACTTTTTACTTGATTTAATATTAGCTTTCGTACCACAAAATGCACCGAAAAGTTCAGTAGGAAAGTTCACACCTTGTTCTACCATTTCACGAACCCAAGCTCTTAAAGTTTGAGATTCGATCTTTTCGGTTTGACTAGAGATCATTCCATTTTCTCGAATCATCCCAATCAACTTTGATGCATCATCGTCTTCTCCTCTACCAAACTGAACGCTTACTAGATTCTTAATGATGTCATCGTAACCATGTTGTCGAAGCCACTCAAAGGCTTCTCCTTTACGATCTTTAGGAATAGAGGCTGAATAAAATGGTTTTACTTCAATCATTGAACCATCAGCCATTGTAAAGTTAGACATACCTATCTCTTGCATTGCAGAAGGTATTCTATTTTCAACAAGATTCCTGTGTTCCTTTTTCTTATCACTTAAAACTTTTTCAAGATTAGTGATCTCTTCTTCTGACTGTAAAGCTTCTTTTGCCAATGCGCTAAGGTCTTTTAAACCTCCTGCATCTATTTTTAAAGCTTGTGTTTCTTCTTCAATAAAATCAGCTAGAGTCTTACTCATAACTTTCTCCTTTCTGGTTTAAATCAACTTTAATAGGATAATAAGTTGCTTCTCTCCTATCCCATTTTAATAATGTAAATTTACCATTATTCTTTTCTGAAGCACAAGCCGCGGTAATTGCCATCGCAGAAGGATCTCCAATTAACAATAAAAAATCATTACTATTAAACTTTTCTAAACCTCTTTTAATTTTCTTTATAGAAGGACCTGGCGAAAACATTATCTGATTTGTAGGAGGAAGCAAAAATTTAAATTCACCTCCGCCTTCTAAAAATTTAGAAGCAGATAAAATATTGACACTAGTCTCTTGTACTACATATACGTTTCTCAATCTCTTTCTCCTGTATCGATTTATGTGTATACTGTAATCTAATTTAGAAAGAGATACAAGTGATAAAGTACAAATTTAAAAATAAACCTTATGCTCATCAAGCGGCATACCTTAGTAGATTTTGGAAAGACCCTGTTGTAGCGGTGTTTGCTGACATGGGAACTGGAAAAACTTTTATGATTATTAACAACATAGCTATGTTATATGATAATGGCTATGTTTCTGGAGCCTTGGTTATTGCGCCAAAGGGGGTGTATCAAAATTGGGTATCTAATGAAATACCAAAACATATTCCAGAACACGTTAATTATAAAACTGCGTTGTGGAGTCCAAATCCAAAAAAGAAAGTAAAACAAGACTTAGAAAGTGTTTTTGAATTAGACGATAAACTACACATATTAATTATGAATGTAGAAGCCTTTAGTACTCAAAAAGGAATTACTTTTGCAGAAAAATTTTTAGTAGCTCACGATTCTTTTATGGTAATTGATGAAAGCACAACTATAAAATCACCTAAAGCAAAACGAACAAAAAATATTTATAAACTAGGGCGTTTCGCAAAGTATAAAAGAATTTGTACAGGTTCTCCTGTAACAAAAAGTCCATTGGATTTATATACACAATGTGCTTTTTTAGACGTAGATTTACTAGGTTTTTCTAGCTACTATGCTTTTCGTTCTAGGTATGCAATTTTACAAACACAATCTGTAGGACCACAAGCTTTTAATCAGGTGGTTGGCTATAGGCGATTGGATGAGTTATCAGAAAAATTAAAACCTTTTGCTTTTCGGATAAAGAAAGAAGAATGTTTAGACTTACCTGAAAAAGTATACTCATTAAGATATGTAGATTTAACAGATGAACAAGAAGAAGCATACAAGTCTATGAAAAAAATGGCTTTAGCTATGTTAGACGATGGTTCAATTACTACAACTGCAAGTGCTTTAACTCAGTTACTAAGATTACATCAAATATGTTGTGGACACATAAAAACAGACGATGGTAAGTTGATTGAAATAAAATCTAATCGAATGAATGTTCTAATGGATTGTATTGAGGAAAGTTCTGGAAAAGTTATTATATGGGCAAACTATACTTATGATATAGAAGCGATTGTAAAAAAACTTTCTGAAAAATTTGGTGGCGGATGTGCTGCAGGGTTTTATGGAGCAACTTCTAATGAAGATCGAGTAAGAATTGTTGAAGAGTTTCAAGATCCTAAGTCTGACCTTTTATTCTTTGTTGGGCAACCTAGAACAGGTGGATACGGTCTAACATTAACTCAAGCTTCTAATGTAATTTACTACTCAAACAGCTATGACCTAGAGGTTAGGTTACAGTCAGAAGACCGAGCACATAGAATCGGACAGACGAAAAGTGTGAATTATATAGATTTGATTTCACAATTCCCTTCTATTATGAATGGAGAAAAAGTAATGGATACAATTGATCAAAAGATAGTTGAAGCTTTAAAAAATAAAATAGATATAGCTAGTAAAGTGTTAGGAGAGGAGTTAAAAAAATGGTTGATATAATTATTAAGCCTAGATACAGATATAATTACAGCACTTTAAAACGACAGGATCTCCCTGAAGGTCGGAGATATGTAAATGAAGTAGGGGACAAGTTGCCAAGCGTGACAACCATACTTAGCCATAGCAAAGATAAGTCTGGCCTGGTTGAGTGGACCAATCGTGTAGGAAAGGAAGAGGCAGAACGTATTAGAGATAGTGCCGCCAAGGTTGGAACCGCTATGCATTCGTTTATTGAATCCCATGTGAAATTAAGACCTGTGCCATATGCTAAGAAATTTTACCAGATAAAAGGATACAGAATGGGTTCAGGACTCATTGAGACATTCTTTGAGGACTTGGAAGAAGTTTGGGGTAGTGAGGTTATGGTTTACAAACACGGCTCCTACGCAGGGACTATTGACCTCTCAGGAGTGTTTAGGGGTGAACCATCAATAATTGACTTTAAACAGTCAAATAAAATGAAGAAAAGAGAGTGGATTGACGATTATTTTATACAGTTAGCCGCATATGCTGACGCACATAATCATCAATTTGACACGAATATACGTCAAGGAGTCGTATTAATGGCTTCTCAGGACGGGTTTTTTAAAGATTTTGTGGTATGTGGTAGAGAGTTTGATTCTTACTTAGATAAATGGAGACAAAAACTAAGAATTTATATTACTGACGTTGTTTCAAAAGAGTCGTGATGTAATCATCGGGAAACAAAGCTTCATAAGTTCTAGCAAAGTTTGGCCTCATTTGAGGATTTTGTGGAGATGGTTTTGTAACTGCCGCCATTGAAGGTAAAGTTTGACTAATCTCAGGTAGTTTTTTACTAAGTGGAACTTCTCTTTCTTCCTTACCTACCAATGCTTCAGCAAACTCAGTAGCCTCTATTGGTGCGGCAACTTTTGTAGCCATGATTGTTCTAGGTCTGAAACCTGTCATGTCATCGAAAACATTTTTATAATATACTCCTACATCTTTTAAAACTTCTTTTGCCTGAGTCATGCCACCAGGTGTCTTAACATCATCTAATGAATTAATTATTTTTTCTGCTAATTTTGGGTTAGTAGCTGCAGTATACATCGCGGCATCATACACATTCATTTGTTGTCTTCCCAATAACCTAGCACCTAATCCAACAAACATATTGATAGGAGACATTTTATTTGTAACAAAAGCTGCTCTTGTAGAAGATTCTAATGTTTGTAAGCCAAAACCAAACAAATTCTTAAATGTTTGATCCAAAGATGTTAAGCCTGAATCTAAATCAGCTTGAACTCTTCCAGTAGATAAAATTCTACGTTCTAACTCCGCTAATTTATCTATGTTTTCCAACTCTTTCTTAGAATAAATTTGCTCTAAGGAAGATCGTATTTTTGGGTTTGTAACAAACATTAACATTTTTGATGGAGCATCAAAACCATTTTTTCCATATCCAAACTGTTCTTTATAAAACTTCCAAACTAAAGATCTTAAAGGGTTTATAAGTTTATTCTTAGCTTCTTGACTAGCTGCAAACTTTTTTGATATACCGTCAGGAGTTATACCTTGTTTAGCTTTAGAGATTGCTTCTGCTTCTATTCGATCTGCTTCTTTTTTTAAGACATTCATAAACTGAGGTTCTTTTAAAGCTTTTAAAATAGCATCCCCATAATCTTGTCCGTCCTCCACTAAACCTTTTATAGACTTCATAAAAGATCCTTCTGTTATAGCGTTTGCTTTATCTTCTAATTCTTTTTTCCTAGCTATTATTCTAGTTGCCATTCCATCTGCATTGTCTAATCTAGTTTTAAGTTCTTCAGGAAAATTTTTACGAATAGTAGGAGATATATTTTTTAAAGCATTGCTAAACGCTTGTAAGTCAAACTCTCCATCTTTTATAAAAGTTTTTTGAGGATTATTATTTGTTATTTTACTTATAACTGCTTTTTCTAAATTACTTATGTAACTGGAAACGTGTTTACCGTTATCTTTTAAAAATAAACTATTTAAAGCTTTTAGGTTTGCAGAATCATTTAATAAAAATTTAGCTAAACTTTCTTCTGACGTAGAAGGATCCAAAGCTTTTTTAGCTAATATGTTTTTAAAAAAAGAAAATGTATCTTGATATTCTTTTACAAATTTACCAACGTCTTTTCCTTCTTTATTAAACCCTCTCAGTATTTCTTTATTTACTGCGTTAAACATTTTTTCTTGAGAAAGTAAAAAACGTCTTCCCGTATTAAAATCTTTAAAATCTTTGTTTACATCAGCTTGTGTATTTGCGAGACTGTTTCGTATTTTACCTAACAAAGTAAATGCATCTGGTAAAGCTAATTTTACTGTTGGAAATAAATCTTTTTCTGAATATTGATTCTTTTTAAGAAAGTTTTTTACTAAACCATCTATTTGTTCTTGAGTTGGATAGTAAAGTATATTTCTATCTTTTTCTTGAACCGTTTTTCTAGTTTCAGCATCCTTTGGATTTTTTATTGCTTTAAAATTTTGTTCTCTGTAAAACTTGTTAAAAGCATAATTAAAAATAGAATTGTAATTTTGTTCTAATGTTTCAATACCTTTTATTTGTGCTTGTAACTCTGGTGCTATACTTTCTCCAGGTAAAAGAATTACCTTACCTTTTTTACCTTTTGCTCTTCTAGATATAGCAGTAAAAATAGGTATCTCTACATCTTGAGGAAAACCATCTTTTGTACCATAAGTTTTTTTAGAGGTTAAAAACTCCCTAAAACCAGGAATACCTAAAGAATCACCATTTTTATTTGTGTCGGTTTTAAAACCTTCCTCTATCCTACGATAAAATTCTTTTTGTCTTGTTGCAAAAAAGTTATCTATTAAATTATAGATTCTTGTAAGAGAAACATCTTGAAAATCTCTTTCATCTTTTAGAGTTGGTTTAAATTCTTCTTTAAATTTTAACAAAAACTTTGTGAAATCTATTGAAGGAATGTCAGATAATATCTCTCCTCGCAATTCTTCTTCTGAAAACTTAGAAGGATCTCGAGTGGGTGCATCTACACCATCTTTTGTTCTTGTAAATTGTCCTTGTTCTGCTTTTAATTGAAAGTTTTTATCTACTTGATCTAACTTTTGAATAATACTTTTTTCAAAAAACATACCTATATCATCTAGAGTTATGTAACGATATTTTTTTTCTAACTTATCTTTTTCAGCTTTACCTATGTTTCCAGCTCTTTCACTTAACTCCTTAATATTTTTTTCGTTCATACTTTGAACTGCTCTCAAAAATCCTACAGCTTCTCCTTTTTCTTGAGGAGTTGCTCTGGTAAATATAGTTGCAAAGTTATCTAGTAATTCATTTTGTCTTTCAATTGCAGACTTAGCAACTCCTGGTGGAGCCTTTGCTCTGTATTCACTAATCATTTTATTTAACATAGGACTATCTGCTAACTGAGCAATGTCTAATTTAAAATTTAATCCTTCAAATAACTCTGGATTATCTTTTTCAAATTGTTCTAATTTCTTTGCAAAGGTAAAAGCTTTGCCCTCATCAAATGTTTCATCTTTTAATATTTTAAAAATATTATCTAACTCTTTAGCAGCTGTTCCTAAAGATCTTTTGTTTGCCACCTCAACAACTTGTTTTGCAAAAGGTATGCTTATTACTTTTTGATCTACTAATTCTTTAAGCCTTGGATCTTCTTTTAAAATATCTGCTGTGTTTTTTGTAGCTAATCCTTCTGTATTTTTTGCTCCTGAAAAAAGTTTTGCTACCGCTCGAGTAGGAGACAGTTTAAATAAAGCTTCAGCTAAAGACACAACTCCAACTCCTGCTGGAAGTGCTAAAAGAGGAACTGAGGCTTTTGCAAGTTCTTTTCCTTGGCCTTCGTCCACAAATTCTTCTATAGATTGATCCACTCCAGCTAACGCACCCGTAAAAGCTAAATCTATAAGTAAAGCTTCTCTAGGATTTTTTCTAATGTAATCAAAAGTTTCTTTTGCAACACCTTTTAAAGAATCTTTTAAATTTCCAGCAGTTCCCTGCTTTCCTGTGTAGTAATCTGACGCTTTTTGAAACCTTCCAAAAGCTCCCTTTCTAGCAAAATGAAGCAGAAGCCCTGATATAGGTAATGTTGTTCCTCCAAACTCTCCAATCTTTCTAGCGTATCTTTCAGGCATATTTTTAGGAGCGGTTTCTCCAGTAGCAGTATTAAAATATTCCATAAAATCGCCAAGCACTACTGGGTCATCAATACCCAACACTTTTCCAATACCCTCTGTAATTGCATCAGGTAAATCAAAAATAGCGGAGTTAAAAGACCAGGATAGTTGATTAACTATTCCCATAGCATCTACAGGTTCTGCTCTTTTTGGAGCATCACTTGGATTTACTTGTATTGGATCCGCAAAACCTACTACTTTGTTTGTTTTTGTGTCTACTTGTTCACCAGTAGGAAGAGTTATAACAGCCATTTACTGTCCCTCATATGGTATTAATGATAATGCTTCAGAAGAACTGTAAGACCTAAGTAGGAAATTACCGTTAGGTAATTGCGACTGTATGAAAACTTTACTTGGAGCGTTTTGTAAAACATCTCTAACAAAATTATTATTTGCTACGTCTGAAACAAATAAAGGATCACTTTTTGTTCCTTTAGGAATTTGTTTTAGTAATGGAAGAGTTACTCCTGTAAGTTTACTGTGATTTATTAAAATATTATTAACCAGTTTTCTTCTAAACTGATTTAAATTATTTAACATAACGGTAGGATCCGTTAATATTCCTGTATTAAAATTACTCAACTCTTTTTCTATGTCTTCGTATTCTGCTTTCAACAATCGTCCACCAGGACGCTCTGCATATTTACTTTCTTTTAATAAATTTTTTACTTCTTGAACATCTGCAACATCGAGTAATCTGGCGGATCTTACACCTGGAATATCCACATTCCCAAGGAAAGGAACAAGTAAGGTAGAAGACATTCTTGAAAAAGCTGCTCCTGGTCCATATGCATCACTTAAACCACCAACTCCTTTACCAACAACTTGATTTAACTTATCTAGTATACGTTTTTCTTGTGTTAAAGAAGCTAAAAGATCATCTCTAGTATCCTCACCTAATACAGGTTGTCCACCAGGAACAAAAGCCGCAGTTCCATTTGCGTCATACACAGGTGAATTAAAATCAGGAAGAGTTTTTAAAAATTCTTCAGTTGGTTGCGCCTGAGAACTCATTTTTACAAATCGTTTTGATACAGGTAACAAAAGCTCACCAGTTTTAGGGTAAGTATCAAGCACCCCATGCGCTTGAAGATTTGATAAATCTTCTATAGTTAAACTTTTCGGATCGTTTTCTGCCTTAGCAACAAGAGCACCAGCTTTTGCTTTGTCTGAAGGGTTTCTAAATTTAGCCTTAACAAATTCACCTCTTACTAATTTAGCAAAATCAGCTTGTGACTTTGCGAAAGCAGAATCAATTCCTTCTTCTGCACTTATTGCAGCAGTTCCAATAGCTAAATCTTGTTTTCTATCTGCGGCTTGTGCCTTTGCTAAACCAAGAGGTAAGGTTTGTAATCCCTCTGATAAAATATCAAGGACTTTACGATTCTTTCCTGCCGATTTTGCGACGTTTGCAGCAGCCTGAGCCAAGACTAAATAAGCATTGGTTTTTCTTTCGTTGTCATCCATACCTAATATACTTTTATAAAGAGAGACTCTATCTTCTACTCGACCCCTAAAATCTTTCGGTGTTTTTTCAGTTGTGTCTCCTTTTAATAAAGCTAAAATTTCCGCCATACTATTTGGTTGCTCTTTACCATCTTGTACCTCTATACCATCTTGTACCTCTATACCATCTTGTACCTGGTTATTAAGTTCTTCCTCTGAATCAGAGCCATCTAAAGTATTATTAACATTGGTTTCTGTGTTTTGAAATTTTTCTACACTTACAGCTTCTGGGTCATCAGTTTGTGGGTCATCAAAATCTCCTGAATCTGGTATTTTGTATATAAGAGGATTTTGTTTAAAAGGTCCTTTATCCTTGAACATATTTTTAAGAGCATTTAAACCAGGATAATAACCAGGGATTAAACCCTCTCCAAAGCGAGGTGAACCCCCACTTCTAAATACAGGCATATTCAAAGGCATTGTCGATTCTCGTAATGACTCAGCTATCTCTCGTAATTCTTTAACAGAATCCTGATCGGACCCTCCAACATTTCTCGCTAAACTAGCACCAAGTGCCGTGAGTATTCCTGCTGGAGCTATTTGTCCAATAAAAGAAGGTCTAGATTGAGGAGGAAGTGGAGATCCTCCGTCTTGTCCTCCGCCTTGTCCTCCGTCTTGTCCTCCGCGTTGTCCTCCGTCTTGTCCTCCGCCTTGTCCTCCGCCTTGTCCTCCTCCAGAAAATTGTCCTCCGCCTTGTATACGGCTGGATGTAATTTCTCCCTGTGGATTAGAAACAGGAAATGTAACCCCTGGAACTACATTTCTTTCTGGAGCAACATTTTGTGAAACTACATTTCTTTCTGGAGCAACATATTGTGGAATAGGAGGTGTAACTACGTTCTGTGAACCAGGAAGCATTTCAGGAGGAAAAAATTGCGTAGAAGGTGTAACTACGTTCTGTGGAACAGGAGGTGGTGGAGCTACGTTCTGTGGAACAGGAGGCGGTGGAGCTACGTTTTGTGGAACCATAGTTTTTTCAATATTTCTTTTTATAATTTCTGGATCATCAACTTTTCTATTGTAGTCAGAACTCTTTTTACTGTAATCAGAACTATCTCTACTAGATCTAGGTTTCATGCCTTGATAAGTATTATCCTTTTCTTGAAAAGCACTTCTGTTATAGTCAGAACTTTTTGCATCATAGTCAGAGCTTTTTTCATTAAAAAGAGGACGTATACCTTCAACTATTTTTGGACTAGAATCAAATCCTAGATAGTCTGAGCTAGATGTACCATCCTGACCCGTTCCTATTGGAAGCTCTTCGTCATCTGCATAAATTGATATTTCAGGCATTAATATCTTACCATCAGGCATTACTATTCCATCCCTTTGAGGATCAAGCATATTTTGAACAAACATTCTTCTGTCTAAAACACTTTTAGCCATTTTTAACCTTCCGTACCAGAAGTACCAAATCCTAAATTCAAATTAGGAAATGTACTTTTTAAAGCAGCACCAGAAAATGCAATATTAGCTCCTGTTCCTAACATTTGAAGTAATGGATTAGTTCCTGGTGTTGTAGAAGAAGTCATTGTAGACATTCCAGTAGGAACTTTATTAAATGCGTCTTGTAAAAAACCAAATCTTTGATATGGCATCATCATTTGATTAAGTTGGTTTTGTCTATTAGCTTCAAGTTCTTGTTGTTTTACATTCCTTCTCAAGTTTCCTGCATCAAAGAATGCCTGATAATCAGAAAGTCCTTGGCCTTGAACATTTTGAGCAGTATTTTGTAAAGACTGACCAAGACCTTGAAAGCCTTGACCAAACTGACCTAAACCAGATGCCATGTTTGCTTGTCTTGCTTGTTGGTTTGCAAAGTCTTGTCTCGATGCACCTAAAGCTTCAGAGTACCCTTTAGAATATAAATCAGCTAAAGCTCGTGACTTAACATCCGCTAAACCCCTGTCCAACTCTGCTCTCTGAACTCCTTCTCTCGTGCTACCAAAAGCACCTGCCCCAACAGCACCTGCCGCGGCTTGAGTTCTAGCTACATTTCCTTGGCGGTTCATTTCTTTCATAGTCGCATCTACAACTTGTTGTTGATACGGATCCATATATCTTTGAACATCAGAAGGATCATAAGCTTTGTTAGAATCTCGTAAAGCTTGAATACCCTCTCTAAATAAAGGTCTGGCTTGTGCTACATCATCAATACCCATATCTAGGTAGTTCTTATAACCACCAATACCTCTACCTTCTCTTAATTCTCTCCCTAAACCTAAAGAAGCTTCATTTGTAAAATAATCCGCGGGTGCGGCTTGTATTGCAGGGAGATCTTGAATGCCCTCCGTTGGCGGAACAAACTCTCTTGTAGTTCCTCCCTTTCCGTCTGGTACATCTTTGAATCTTCCGTAATATTGATCTATAAAACTTTCTAATAGACCAATATTCCTAGCTTGTAGTTCTGGATCAGGTTGAGTAGACTGACCTCCAAACATCATATCTGCCATTAGCCCATCCTCTCTAAAGATTTCATCATCGAATACATTTTATTTGCACCTTCTTTACGGTCACCGCCTCCAGCATTTCTAACTGCTTTAGCAGTAAATACAAACTCTCCGTCAGATAACATTGCAGGAATGTCATCGGATGTTCCAGTTCCTGGTCCATTTATAGCTCCGTTTTTTCTAGGAAAATTTTGAGCTATACCTCCATCTGCATATCGTATTCCAGGTCTTGGGAGTGGAATCATATATTTGCTTGGATCTTTATTATATAAGTCATAACCTCTTCTCATATCTATACCATATAAATCATACGGAGATGGTGCTTCAGGAGTAAAGTATCCTCCAGCTTGAAGAGCACCTAAGCCTAGTGCAGCCGTTGTATATGGTTTAGTAGCTACAGCACTTCCTATTTGACTAAGACCTTCTCCAAAATCTTGACCTCCTGGTCCTAATTTTCTAATACCGCTACCAATTTCTCTTAAATAATCACCAAAACTAGTGCTAGGTTGTGAACCAGGCATCGCTTTTTCTGCAAAACTTGGATATTTGTCTGCAAGACTTGGCCGTGCAAGTGACAACTGTTTAGATCCAGAAGTAAAATCAGTAGGAGGAGTTCCAGTTATTCCATCACCAGTTATATCATACGAAAAATCAGTCATAGTGCTGGTGTCTTGAGCAAGATTTCTAGTACCTAGATCACCTACTTGAGCAACATTCTCTCTAAACTCTCCCATGCCTGAAAAAAGTTCACCTTCTGGTGTCGTTGGAGCAACTTGCCCAGCTTGTCCAATTGTTCTTGTTTCTATTGGAGCTGCCTCTTGTTGCTTCAAAAGACTTTCTTTACCTCCTAAGAAACCACTTTCTGGTTTAAATCCTGCTTGATACCTTTCTAAGAAAGTACCTTGCGAGGGATCTCCCATTGCTGCATTAATTCCAGGAGCTACCACAGCAGCTACAGCGGCTGATTTTAAACCATTAGTTACGGAATTTTTAACTCCATCTCCTGCAACAAATCCAGAACCTGCGCTTCCAACAAAAGCTACGGTTGCAGCTTGAAGAGCCGCACTTTTAACTCCTAGAGCTTTAACAGCCATAGGTCCACCAAAATAAGCTAAAGCCGCACCAATAACTAATCTACCCACTTTTGATTTAGCAAATTTTTTCACTCCCTTAACCACACCCTTTACCGCATTTTTAACACCCTTAAATAATTTCTTTATTAAAAACTCAGGCAAACCTGTGTGCGGATTAATTGTTCCTGCTCCTCCAAGAGCTTTTAATAAACGAGCCTCGTCAGGATTAATGTGAGCCAACATGGTATCTCCACCTCTACCTAAGGATGCCATATAATTAGCAATTGGTTTCATAGAAACCACCCCACCTTTAGAAAAACCTTGAACTTCTTCTGGCATAGGCTGAGAAACATTTACTTCTTCAAGGGCGAGAGCTAGAGTAGATACGAAAGATGGATCAAACTGAGGTGGTATGTCCTCCGCATCTGCCCCTAACTCTATTAAAGCTTGAACCAACTGAGGATACATAGAAGGATCACTTAATACAGCTTGAATTAATTGCTTCAAAGCCATAACTAATTCCTGAGGCATCTCAGCACCTTGCAAGATTTCTTTGAAAGCACCAACTAGCTCTGGATCTTCTGCCATAGCACCATCAAGTGTTGTATCCGAAAACTCTTTAGGAGAGACTTGCTGTCTCATTTGCTCAAAGGCTTGAATATCCTCTGGCCTTGGTTCTTGGTTCATGTTCTGTGTTTGAGGCATTCCCATTTGAGGGTTAAGCCCCATAATCCCCTCTTCCATTACATTCCTCTCTTTTGTTGTCCAATAGGCTGCACGTTATGAAAGAACGTGATTACATACCTATAGATTATCCTATAAAACATTAGTTTCTGTCTACTAGTAAAACACTTATTATTACATTTCCACTAGCCTGACTAGCTTGAAACTTCAACGTGTCATTTGCCTCAAGGATCACGGGACCTTTTGCACCGCTTCCTCCAAAGGCACTTGCACCACCTACCAACAGGTCAACAGCCGTCAAAGTAGAAACAGTTGTAGTAGATAAAGTAATATCAGAAGCATTACTATCTAATCCTGCAATCATTTTAAATTCGTTGTTACTTGAGTTTTTGTTCTCTACAATCGCAGATTTAACAATTGCAGTTGTTGCAGCAGGAACAGTCATAACCGTAGTTGTTGACCCTGTAGCCACATTTTTGTGAAAAAATCTTCTGTATGAGTTAGCCATTTATCCCCCTAAAAACCAAGTTTGTGCTTGATCTCTGTTTTCTGTGACAGTAGGAGTGTAAGAAGAGTTAAGTTGTAAAACAATTTGTTCTAAAGAACGAACAAGCTGATCAAATTGTTGAGGGCTATAATCTCCTCCAACAGCATTTGGTAATCTAACATTTACAATTTTACTCATCGTTTTCCATCTGGTTGTACATCAACTCTTAATGTTCCATATCTCCATGTTGAAGATGCAGAACTACTTTCAATCTTTAAAGATATTTGTCTTCCTCTTGCTCGAGTATCTATTTTATTTGTTGTCGTTGTAACAACGTATGGGTCAAGACTACTGTTTGTTGCATCTGCTTCTGGGTAAGATCGTAGAAATAAATTTACGTTTATATCTCCAACTTGATCTTTAAAGTCAGGAATAAATTTTCTCATAAACATCATTTCATCACCATCACCAATATCAAAATATCCTGATTGTAAAAAACAACTCATAGCAGAACCGTTTGCATCTACACCACTTTCGTGTTCATACACCAAAGTTCTTCCAGCAGTCAAACCATTTATAGTTGATACTGTATATGCAGAATTATTTTCTGGGAAAAACTCACAAGCTATTGGTTTATTAAAAGTACCAACATCTGCCCATGTCGTTCTATGTATAGATGAATTTATATGCCAAACATTTTCTAAATAATTAAATGTAACTGCTCTATCAATTTGCTCTGCGTTTGCAGAACAATACCACCAAGTTAACTCATTAAACTGAGAGTTTATTCCTACAAAGAATTTATTCTTTTGAAATAAATTAATGTCATCAAAAACATAATCTTGAACAGTACATGGTAGTTTTTTCACCGTGCCATCAAATGCAAAGAAAGCTTCCGTACCCATCCAAAAAGTTAACCCGTTTACATCCGCTGCCGCATGAGCTCCAACACAACCACAGTTAGCTCCTAACTGAGTGAATCCAAAAGTAAATGGAGTTCCTACAAACTGCATACCATGTAAAGATGTATCCGTTAAAATTAAAATTTGATTTCTAGATCGAACCGCTGTAACAATTTTATTTCCATCAGTTAGTCTTTGACCTCCTGCGGTATTTTCAGCAGTCTCTACAAATGTATTTATATCTTCTTGATTAGAAAATCTAACAAACATTGGATCCTGAGTTCCTGATGAACCAATAGTTGCTTCTGTTCCTAACATAACCAAATGTCTGTCAGGGGTAGATACAATTGAAAAAGCACTTTTAGTTGGAGCGTTTGTAACTAAAGTTGCTCTTGTCCCTGTTCCTACCGATGTATCCCATTTAAATATTTTTCCGTCTTGTAGTTGACAAAGTAAATCTTCTCCAAAAGTGTCAAACTGCCATATTCTAGAACTTAATTGAATACCGCCAGAACCCCCAGAACGAGCAGTTCCCCATGCGTCTTCATTCCAGGTTCCTACTCCAAAACCGTAATCAGAGTAATTTACAGAAGAACCAACATTAATTTGATAATCCGCAGTAGTTGTTCCTGTTGTCGCTGTAGAACTAGCTGTTGCTGCAGCAAGAATTATATATGCGTTTACATTTGTAATTTGTTGAATTTCAAATTCACCTTGAAGACTAGCGTTTGCTATACCACCAGGAGTACCTGATGTGCTAGATAAAGTTACAAAATCTCCTTGAACAGCACCATGACCAGTATCGTTTACAGTTACAGTTGTGCTTCCAGATGTTGTTGTAAAAGCATTACTTAAAGAATTATTCTCTGATCGTAATGGGGTAATATCGTAGTATGCGTTTTGATAATTTACATATAATTTTCTATCTGTACCTATTGCTAAATAAGGTGAACCATCTAAACCATTCCATGTATGAGAATTACTAGCCATTCCAATTAAGTAGGTAGCTGTGCCACTAGTTGATTGAAACTCTGTCCAACCTCCTATCTTTTCTGGTAAGGCATATCGAAAGCGAACATTATCACAATCAATCCATCCTCCCTCAGCACCATATTCGGTGTTCTGTTTATCAATACCTGGTTTAAGAGAAAGTTTAAAGTAACCCATTACTTAGACTCTAGCTCCTTTACTTTCGCTTCAAGTGTAGTGACTTTCGCAGAAAGCTCTTGTATTGCTTTTATCATTGGAGATATGAATTCTTCATAAGCTAAGAACTGTGTAGAATTTGCATCCGTAGTATCTTGTATTTTCCAACCGCCAAAATCAGAAATAGATTGATCGGTCATAACTTGTTTTACTTCTTGAGCAACTAGACCATAGTGAGGTCTTGATCCTGTTTTAATAGAATACTCAGGAATATTGTTTTCATCTAATTTTTGAAAAACAGAAGCTCCAAATTTTTTTGTATATTTTCTAGGTGTTAATGCATTTATAAAACTTAAACCTAAATCTGAATCTGCAATATTATTTTTTTCTCGTTGATCAGAAACTGCCGTTAAACTTCCTGTGTAATACAAACTTCCGAAAGCATTGTTTGAATTATTCAATCCTAAATCAACAGGAGAAGATTGACTGACTAAAGTTCTAGTAAATAAATTGTACGAACTAGATAATTGATACCCTATTCCACTAGCAGAAATACTAACAGATCCACCTGACTGACCTATCGCATAACTAGTGCTTCCCATGTAATATTGTCCAGATCCCGCGGTAGATAGTAAAGGACTTTCTATAGTCTGCGTACTAGACCCAGTAGTTTTTACAACTCCACTTATTCCACCACCTAAAGTAAGAGTTCCAGAGGTTGTAAAACTTCCACTTAAAGTAATTCCATCTACTGTTCCAGAACCACTAACAGAAGTTACTGTTCCGCTTCCTGCCGCTGGAGCCTGTGAAACCCAAGTACTACCATTCCATGTGAGAACATCATTTGTGGATCCACCTGCTCTTACAGTTAAAGCTCCTGTTCCATTACCAATTAACACAGCACCGCTTGTAACAGACGTTAAACCAGTTCCGCCACTAGCTACAGGAATAGTTCCTGTAAGATTTGCAGCTGGAAAACTATCAAAAGCAGCTACAGCGTTAGTTCCTGTAAGATACACAATACCAACTTTTCCTTGTGCAATTGTTACTCCCGAACCAGATTCTCCTGTAAGTTTTACAGTCATGGCATGGTTTATACCGTTTTTAACGATATATACTTTTTGAATTGCAGGAAGATTTAAAGTAAACGCACCAGAAGACGATCCTGTTATGTTTAGATATAACTGTCTAAAATCTAAATCTTGAGAAACATCATCGCTAGTGCTAATCGTAGCAGAAGTACCAGATACAGTAACTGATTTGTATCCTCCCATACCTTTTACGATTTGTTTTATATTATTGTTTGTAATACCTCCCCACGTTCCAGATTCTGTTCCTGGAGTGATGAGGCTAAGTTTTAAACCATCTTCATATGTCTGAGCCATTTTTCAACCTCTAATTAATTACGTTTGTCCATGTTGCACTTTGTGCATCGTTTACAGGATCCCAAATAGTTAAATTACCAATTGCCCCTATAGCACCTACTCCAGAAACAAAAACATCTTGTTGAAACTGTATCGTTACGTTTCCAACCGCTCCTGTTCCTACTACACCTGTTACGTTAACAGGTGTAACTATATCTACTGTCACACTTCCTACACCACCTGTTCCTGCCACTCCCGTTAGAGTTACACCAATACCCTCTCCAACTGTGACTGTACCTATTGCTCCTGTGGCTTGAACACCGCTTGGCCTTGCCACATTTGTTTCTTCTCCTGCGGTTACTGTACCTACAGCACCCGTTCCTGCCACTCCCGTTAAAGTAAAGCCTACATTAGGAATGGTAACACTTCCTACACCACCTGTTCCAGTAACCCCTGTTACAGTAACGGTGACATTACCTCCTGCATCAACTGTTACATCTCCAATGGCTCCTGTTCCGTTGACCCCTGTTAGAGAGATACCTACATTTGGTATAGATACAGTTCCGACCGCTCCTGTACCATTTACTCCAGTTAAGTTAATAGATGAACCAAAGTTTACTGTTTCATCGCCAACTGCACCTGTACCACTTACTCCAGTTACATTAAGAAGCGAACTTGTGTTTACGGTTACATCACCAACTTGGTCAACAATGCTAATCTGATTGCCCATGTTGGAGTGATACTGGCAAACGTAATACAAAGTATCTGGAGCATTAAATGGAACAGTAAATGTCAATGTGCCTGACTGTGTACCGTTATTCGTAACCCCTGTGTTATATAAATAACCAGAATTATAAGGAGCAGCTACAGTTTGTAAAAAGAAAGGATGTCCTGATGCGTTTATATCAAAGTAATAAGTTAATCCTCTGGTTAAAGTAAGAGCAGGATTATTTACACCGTCAACAACATAGGCTCCTGTGACCGCAGTTACGGTATATCGAATCTGACCATTTTCTACACCTGTTAGAGTTACACCAACACCTTCTCCAACTGTAACTGTTCCTACTGCTCCTGTTCCTGCTAAACCAGTTAGAGTTATAGAAGCATCTCCTGTTACAGTTAGTGTCCCTACTGCTCCTGTAGCATTTACTCCTGTAACATCAACAGATACATTAGGATCAACAGCAGGTTGACCCTCTGCGGAGTAAGGAGCTTGTGAGTAAGGAGAACTAGAATATGACATTGATTAATAAGACCAGATCGTAGGTCTGGGTCTACCCTCCGAATTTTCTAAAGTGTCTAAATGAATAAAGCGGCCTGAGCCCTTTTGTTGTATTCCTATCCCTGTAAAACCTTTTGATAGTGCAAGAGATAACAAGTGAAAAGCATCTTCTCTTGATACTGCTATATCAGCAGCTTGACCTGTAGTGTGTGCTCCAGGAGTTTGTTTTTTCCGCTCTATTGGATGACTTGTACTTCTGTAACCAGAGGTTATCTTCATAGGCTTACCATAAGCTGTACGGAGCTCGTTTAATTTACTTATAAAATCTGGGTTCATGTCACATTGTCCAGTATGCGAACATTTAAACTCATATTGAGTAAAATAAGTGCTCATATTCCAATCCATCATTTTTTCATTAACCCCTTTATTTCTTCAGTTTTATCTTTACTACCTACCGAACTCCCAAAATAATAAGAACAGACCAACCCGACTAACGTGGTCAAATTACCTAACAAGAAAATTAAAATATCTTTATTTGCAGGAGTCACCTCAAGAAATAAAATGACAGCAAATAAAGAAAAAGCAAGTCCTACAATCCCAAGGGCGAGTAAACTGGTAATAATTTTATTTAACCAGGGACTATGTTCGCTGGTAGAGATAGCCATCTCACGTTGTCTTGCGCTATCTTTATCAGCAAACTCAGCTTCCATGCGTTTAAGACTCCCGTCTTGTTCCATTTTTTTTAGCTGTTGAAGAGCTTTCTGTTTTGCCTGTGGATCGGGGATCAGCTTGTCTACAAGCTTTTCGCCTATTGGTAATAACCCTGATATTAAATTAAGCACTAGATTTTTCCTTTTCTACTTTATAAAACAATTTATTTAATTTACAACCGTTTACCGTTTTTGATTCAAACCAGTTAAATCCTCTTCTAGTATTAGCACACCAGTAATAACACAACTCTCTTTCTACCCATTGTAACTTACAATAGTACTGGCCTACATTTGGGACTAAAGTAGCTACCCAAAAAGCTATGCTAATCATTTACTTGCTTCCATAATAGCTGTCCATAAAAAATGACTTATCCATATTAATATTAGTACAAGGGTTCCAATTGCCACTCCCATTTTTGTGTTATAAATGAAAGCCTTCCTTCTTCGCATCTGATTGTATACTTCTTTTTTGCGTTTTTCTCTAATCTCTCTACGGATCTTGATAAGGGCTTTGTAGCCATAAGGCCCATCCATGCCCAAGTGGTGCAATTTTCCCCAGGTAAATTCATGGCGGATTGCATCTTCCATCTCTTTAATTTTCTTTTTTGCAATAAGTTCATCAAATGCCTCTGCGGTTTCGCTTTTGTCCCACGTTAGTTTTTGCCATAGAGTAGGTTTTTTAAACTTTCTTTCCTGACCCATCCATTCTTGTAAATCAGAAACATGACCACTCCAAACAGATAATTGTTTGAAAACATCTTCCATATCTCTTCCAACCTGAATGGCTTTTTTGACACCATTGAAGGCCAAAGAGGCCGCTGAAAGTATCGTTACTGGGTCCATTGTTCATTCATCACCTATTTTTAAACGCTCTAGTTGGGGCGGTAAAGTCTGAAATGTATCTAGCAACACCTTTGGTTATTCTAATCTCATCCATATACCCCCCTTTAAAAGGTCTAGTAGTATTTGGACCGATATTTCCAATATGAAATACATTAGAATTATGACGCAAGTTAGCAGTACTATTTACAACTGCTCCTTGTTGAGTGCCATCAATGAACAAACGAACATCATTTGACGAATCCCTAGTAGCAGCTAAGTGATACCACTGATTAAGACTATGTGAAAATGTTCTTTCTATAATCGCACTAACACCTAGAGCAAATTCTAATTCACCGTCATAAATTTGAAAATACCAACCCCCATCATTCCCAAAAAATCCTTGTCTGGCGTCAGTAGCAGTAAAATATACAAATAATTCTACTGTGAATTGCCCAGTATTAAGTTGTTGTAATTCAGAATGAGGGAGAATCATTTTATCACCAGTACCATCAAAGTACATAGATCCGTTACCAAATTTTTTAGTATAAGGAAATACTTTTGCATCATTAACTGTCTCAAGATTATTTTTTCCTGTGTTGTCTATCACAGCACCATCAGTAGAGTTTAGAAGTAATCTTGTGTTTGCATCAGATGTAAAAGGTGCTGTTGGCACAGAAGTTCCATCTAAAGCAGTTAAAACAACTTGAAGGTTTGAAATATATCCAGGCCAGTAGTGCTGATCAGTATGCCTACTACCTATTTCCCAATCGTTTGTTGGCGTATAGTTATTACTATCTGAATAATCACTACCAACTTGCGTTCCATTTACAAAAAGTTTTGTAACATTTGATTCTTTTACTAATCTAACAAAAATCCATTCATTATTGTTAATTGCACTAGAACCAGTAATACGAATACCTCCAGCAGTATAATAATATAAGCTAGAACCATCTGTATAAATTACTGGTTTAGTATCTGCATCACTTGATCTTGTATCTAAAATCACAGGATATGTTCCACTAGATGTTCTGTAAACCCATGCAGAGATAGTAAAATCACCTGCTCCAATACTCTCCCCATAAGCCACTGTAAGCTTGTCATCAGTTCCATCAAAATACGCACTACCCCCTACCACTTCTTTACTGTACGATCTACGAGGTGCAAAGGGTGCAAATGACGTTATTTTTGGTGTGTTAACAACCGACAAAACATGACCTGAAGTAGAGTTGTCAACAAACCTGTTACTCTGTAAAGTAAGTAATTTTGTATTTGTAATAGCTGTTAGTGGGGATGATGGTTGAGTATATGTAGTTTGAGATATATCATACTCACAAGACCCTTTGACAATACGAACATTAGACATATATTGAATTTGATCATAGCCACCACTTGAATATCTTCCAATATTTAATCCTGAGAAATTCATAGTTTGAGTATCTGATGCGGTGTCGAGCCTATTACCATTACTCAGCAATGCAATGGTTCCACTTGATCTACAAAATACCACATGATTCCATTGATTTCGTATTAAAGAATTTGCTGATGAAGCTCCCAATATTTTGTTACCTCCACCACTTAACCAAACGTGTAAATACCTATCTCCAGACTTGTAACCAATTTGCAAATCAGCACTACCGTTGATTGCACTCAAATAAATGTGATGACCAAAAGTTTCTATTGGATACACAAAAAATTCCACGGTAAAATCAGCATCTAATGTATGCTCTGACGATGCTGCAACAGTAAAAGCATCATCGCCATCTGAGTAATAACTCCAATACCCCTCTTCCGCACTAAACGGACTAAACGTACCTTGAGCCACGTTCCCTGTTCTAGTAATAAAGTTTTTTAACAAAGAAGAATCTTGAAAAGAATTATTATTTACATCTTGATTATTGTGTACAGCAAGAAGTTTTGTTTGTCTCGATGGTAGTGTGAATGGGATGTCTTCATCAATAGTAGCCCCTGTAAGAGTAACTGTATTTGAGTTAGAAGAGTTATCTATGGGCCTACTAGATTGAGCAACTAAAAGAACCACGTTTGTTGTATCTGTTTCAGGAACAGTAGGTGCTGTAAAGTCTCCTGTTCTTACTACTGAAGAATACATAATAAAATTGCTAATTTTTAAATTAGCAAAAGCAAAACCAGATCCACTAGCCTCTTGGTTTATATATAAATTAGAAACAGAAGCAGTTGATCCACTATACGACTGCGTATGACTTAAACTTCCGTCTAAATAAAATTTAATTTGCGAGCCATTATAGGTTAAACTTACATGAAACCATTTTGTTAATGGAACATCTACTGTTGTATCCCAATCATATCCGTTGTAACCAAAGAATGCGAATTTTCCAGAACCATTTCTTGCCCAACTAAAATTACCGCCCGCAGAATTGTTTCCATAACCAAAAAAGTATTGTGTGCTATCAGGAGCTCCTGAAACCTTTGCCCAAAACTCAATTGTTCTAGCTGCTGTACCAGAAGGTAAAGCTGATGCGGTAGCCACTTGAATCTTGTCAGAAGTGCTATCTAAATGAACGCTCCAATATCCCTCATTAAAAGGATTAAATCCTGAAACAACAGCATTTCCATACGCTGCTATATCATGGTTCGCTGGAGATCTATCTTCAATGTATCTAGAAGCACAGGCCAGTAACACTCCAGTTGTTGCTGGAGAGGGTGCTGTTGGAACAGTTATTGTTGCTCCAGATGTGTAAACAGCAGAATTTTTTATTCTTAAATTTGAAATGTAATTTACACCAGCAGAAACACCACCATTCCAATAAGCTACTGTTATATCACCTTTACCCGAATGAAACTTCATTTCTGTTGAAGCATAAGTGGTATTTGTTGCATCTCTTGATCCATTAACCCATAAATCTAAATTTCCAGAATTATCTCTTTGAAGAGCAAAATGATACCATTTATATGTCTGAAGAGTTGTCGTTCCTGTTATCCAATAAGCTCCACTATCTCCTGCTGAAGCAGCTTGATAAAATTGAAACACATTGCTAGTGATGTTCCTTTGAAAAACATTGCCCCAACCAGTTTGACCAAGTATTGTAGTTCCTAAAGTAGTGTAATATATCCAACCTTCAATTAAGAATGGTCCAGTTCCAAAATCAAAGTCTGTGAAATTAGTATTAGTTAATTTTAAATAATCCCCACTACCATCAAAGTAAACGGAGTTCTCACCTTCGGTTAAAGTTAGTTCTGTTGGTTTTGTTGGAACGGTAACACTATCTACACCTTTACTCTTTACAATTACATTATAAATGTAACCAGTAAAAGGATGTTGTGTACCATCAGTATCTCCTGAACCAATAGTTGTGTGAACAGGATCTATCATACTTGTTGTATTTGCAGCAGAAGCTTTTTGCTCTCCGTTTACAAACAAACGTAATGTGCCATCTTTTCTAGAAACCACTAAGTGATACCAAGAATATAAATGTATAAGTGTCGAACTACCTAAATTTATAGAACCAGTTAAATACCAGTTAAAATGATTTCCAGTGGTTAGATAAATATAATTAATGTTAGCATCACCTGTGCTATCTCTTCCTATTAAAGTTCTTTGAGCTCCAGAACCACCAGTAGGGTATAGCCAAAACTCATAATGAAAATCTCCTGTTCCAAAGGTAAACTCGTTCACATTTGAGGGATAAGCAACCTGTGTAGTGCTACCATCAAAATAATAACTACCGTAATTATTTTCAACAGCAATTGGTGTGTATGAGAAAGGTGAGAATGTTTCTACTCTTGGTGTGCCATCTAAAGATATACTTCTTGAATCTACTGATTTATCTACAAAGCTGTTTGATTGGCAAGTAAGTAACTTTGTATTTACATGAGCCGTGATTGGAAAAGTTGGTTTAGAAAAGCTGGTTGTATACTTTGCAGTACCGATCACAAGATTTAAATTAGCTATGTAACCTGTACACTCTTCTGTTCCATCATCAGATCTACCCCCCACAGCAAAACTTGTGCCTGTCCAGTTTTGACCATCAGTATAAGAACCCACTTCAGTTCCATTAACAAAAAGTCGAACCGTAGTTCCTGATCTAGTACAAGCAATATGCTTCCATACACCTAATTCAAGTTGACTATTAACTGTAAGATTAGAGCCTAACCCTGTATCAACAAATTTTAATTGTCCAGAATTAGTACTTTCTGTTCCTATATTAAATCCAGCACCTCTATTGCTTCCTGCACTTATGGCAAACATGGCAATGTAATTATAAAAACTTGTAGGATTAAACCAAAACTCTACTGTCATATCACCTGTGCCAATCGCAGAAGACAATGTACCATCAATATGAGAAGACCCATCAAAAGCAACACTCCAATACCCTTCTGGCAAATTAAAAGGATTCCAATTAGTTGCTTTCGCATCTCCAATTAAACGAACCTCTTGGTTATCTGCGGATTGACTTTCACTAGAAGGTGTTTGACTCGTATCACCATGTAAAAGTAAAACGGTATCTTTGAAGTTCGGATCACCAACAAAAGGCCATGTGCCTCTTTTTTGATTTTGGTTTTGTTGATCTAACGTCCAAATACCTGATGCTGAATCCTCTGTTGGAACAACAGGATTTGCCCTAACAACACTTCCTGAATATTTTTTTCGCATACTCATTATGTAATGCTCACATTACTAGCACTAAAACTTAAATGCGTTTGTAAAGAACTACCTTCCACGCTAACTTCAATATCCGTAGGCTCAATTGTAAACATAGAAGAAACTTGTGCAGATACTTGAACTCCTGTTAAAGAAACATTCAAGTCTACCTCCTGAAGAATCCAATCTAACTTTTCTTCATTCCATTGATAAATTCCACCGTCTGTAGGATATGCTTTTGGTGCTTCCCACACACAAGTATCATTATTCAAAACCCATGAGTTAAATGGTTTAGGTGCTATAAAAGCATCACGAGAAGCATCATAAATAAATCCTTTTCCTGCATAATGTTTACGAATCTTTGCGTTATAACTTGTTTGCTTCCATGTGCCACCTAAAACTTTTTCTAAATGTGCTTGACCGATAGATTCTTTTTCAACGCCTTTTGCATCCGCAGTATCTTCGTTACCTACAACGACAACTCTTAGAACAATATTGTTAGAATCTAATTCTGCAAAATGAGCCACTTTAACCTCCTTGTTCTTTGTGTATTTGTTGTACTTGAGCTTTTTTCCAAACAGTAGGTATTTTATCTTCTACTTCTTTCATTAGCTGTTGAACCTTTTGTATTTCTTTTATTGTAGGGCAAGGTCTTTCATCTTCCCACCTTGAAAAATGTAAACCACCATTTTCAGAACTTAACTCCCATCTGGCATCTGGCCTAAGTAAATGAACCGCAATATCAACCCCTGTAAATCTGTAAATTTTTGTCATTAATCTGTCCTTAACTTGAGTATCACGATTCCAGAGCCTCCTGCCGCACCAAAATTACCACCTGTTCCACCAGTTCCTCCGTTACCTCTATTAGATAAACCTGAAGAAGCTGTAGTTGATCCTGTTCCCCCAATTGCATATGTCACATCACTTCCTGAAAGAGAAGAAGTTGATCCTGTTCCCCCAGCACCTCCAGTTCCTCCAGAACCATCTGAACCCACACTACCTGCACCTCCACCTCCCCCTGCACCTAGATTTGGGTTTGCTGCACCATCACCACCATCATTTCCTTGTGAGGCAGTTCCACTTCCTCCTTGTCCTGCATATGCTCCACCGCCTCCTCCTGAACCTCCTGAACTACCTGGAGCTACACCTGGAACGCTTCCCCCACCACCTCCACCTCCAGTAGATACTATGCTAGAAAAAGAAGAGTCTTCTCCATTAGAGCCTGTTGAACCAGAAGAACTAGCTCCCTTTGCTCCACCTGCACCTATTGTAATTGTATATGTACTGCCTTCTATAACAGAGTGTTGAGTTCCTGTTCTAAAGCCGCCCGCTCCACCTCCTCCAGCGGCATTTGATCCACCCCCTCCACCTCCTGCAACAACTAAAAAATCCACAGAAGTTATACCAGTAGGGCAAACCCAGTTTTGTGTTTTTGTAAATTCAATAGCATTTGCTATCGGAAGATTATAACGAATGATCACGATTCCAGAGCCACCTGCCCCGCCTCGACCATTTGAACCACCTCCTCCGCCAGCACCACCACCAGTATTAGCATTTCCTGATGTTCCATTGTTATTTCCGTCACCACCATCTCCACCCCCGCCAGAGCCCCCATTTCCTGCTGTAGAAAAACCTCCTCCTCCTCCTCCAGCATAAGTAGTTGCTACTCCTATTAATGATGAAATAGAACCAGATCCTCCGTGTCCTGGACCGCCAGCATTTGTGCCAGCCTCTCCTGCACCACCACCTCCTGCACCAGAAACAGAGCCACCTCCTACTCCATCACCACCATCATTTCCTTGACCTACTGTGCCAGACCCATTTCTTCCAGAACTTGCACTTTGTTGTGCTCCGCCACCAGAACCTCCATCATATCCAGCATAATTTGGTGAATCAGGACCAGAACTGCCTCCACCTCCTCCACCAGTAGAGGTAACAGTTCCACTCCCTATGTTATCAATTTCAGAATCATTTCCATTATTTGTTGCACTAGCTCCACCACCCCCGATAGTTATTTGATATTCTGTGCCAGGGGATACAGTCGCAGTTCCAGTTCTAAAGCCTCCTGCTCCGCCACCTCCGCCACCATTATCACCTCCCGATCCACCTCCAGCGACAACGAGATATTCTATCGAGGTGACTCCAACAGGAGCCTTGAAAGATGATGTACCAGTAGCGGTAAAGGTTTGAGTAACAAATACAGAGGATAAAGGCCAAACATTCAATGCCTTATAGCCCAGTTGCTGGGCTAATGTCCACATTCCTGTAGCAGAAGTTAAACTAGCTGTTGCTCCTTCTGTTGAAAGAACTCCTCCTGGATATCTGTCGCTCATTAACTGATCTCTTCATAACTTATTACAATTTCTAAATCATTAGCAGAACCAGCAGTAGCAACTATAGATCTGTCTTCTTCAAGATAAACAGCAGTAGACTTGTCTATTACAATTAAAGAGGCATCTGCTGGAACAGATATAGTTTTTGCTAATGCGTAAGCAGTACCTGCCCCATCATCGGCAGAGTTAACTGTAATGGTTATATCAGCAGCAGTAGCTCCGTCTACGTTAGCTACTACTAGACTATTTACTTTAAAAACTTTTCCGCTAGATGCAGTATTAGTTGCTATAACTGTTGCATTTGTACTAGATAAAGCAAAATAATTAGTTTTACCAGTTATTGTGCCTACATCTACGATATTCGGTGCAGTCATTTCTTACCCTCCAAAAATTAAACTTAGACCCACACTTCTTCCTTTAGGCACAGCTTTACTAGCAGGATACGTTACAAAAATATCTTTACTACCAGCACCCCAACTAACTGCATTGTTAGAGTTAGATGAGGTAAAGATAGTTGTTCTAGCTAAAGTTGTGGAGTTCGACAATGTTCCTAAACCAATCTCGTAATCTGTGCCATCTGTACAAACATAGTAACAAGTATTATTTGCCCCTACACCAGTATTAAAAGACCGAAAACCCGTTTCAGCCCCTGCTAAAGTGTAAGAACCCGTACTAGTCGTAGTAGTAGTTTCTTTTACTCGATCAGCTTGAATTAAAGCCATAACTTTTCTCCGTTACGCTATGCGAATAATTGCAGTAGAAGCCGCTGGTGCTGGAAAAATAACGCTAAATGTGCCATTTGAAGAAGATTTATCTGATCCAAAATCAAGAACAGCTACTGCTTTATTACTAGCAGAAGAGTTATAAATTAAACCTCCTCTGGCTGTTATAGTAGAACTACTCCATGAACTATCTGAAAAATCAGTAATAGCTGTCGTGCTATCCAAAGTAGGTGTCTGATTAACTAATGTATTTCCTCCTGCTGAGTAATTAGTTCCACTAGCTTCATTAGATGATGAATAAGCTGTAGTAGCAGCACCTAAACTAGCAGAACTTGTAAATAACGCTAGTTTAAAAGTGTTTCCAGAACTGTTTGTAAAATTATGTGTGCCTACTAATAACTCTTGTTTGAAACTAGAGCACATTGCTTGAGTAATAGCCATTATAGCCTCCTTAAAATGTTAGCAGCCTTTTGCTCTCCTGCCTTAACGCATACTTGAACACAAGTATCTTTTTGCGATTGTGCTGCTTGGTTTAAATAATTAAAAATAACTTGTTGTAACTTGTCTTGAAAAAATTTAGCTTGTTCTCGTATTTCAGGAGGAGCAGTTTCAGATACAGATAATATTTTACTAACACAAGCTTCTGTCAAATCCTCCATAGAAAGACCTCCATCTTTACTGGTTTTGACTATAGGTTGTAAAAGAGTACCCATTTTAATCTCAAACATAAAAATCCTCTTAAAATTAGATTTTACAACACTTATGGACCAGGCGAAACAGATTTTAATGGAATTCGTAAAGTTCCATCTCTGTATTCATCTCTCCTTCTTCTACCTTGTTGCTCAACTCCCAAGCCTTGTAAAGCCTGAGTATAGCTTTGTTGAAAAAATTGCAACATATCTATAGGTCCTTTTAAATAACTATGAGCTTGAATTAGCACCGCATAAAGCAACGCCTCTGGAGCATTTGTGCTTATCCATGTAGTTGTATTTGTAGAAGACAACTGTGCAGGTCTTGCAATATATCCAAGTTGAGTTAAATAATCTTGATCTGGAGTTGGTGCAATATAAAAAGTATCAGAATCAAAAACTGAACAATATTTAGGAGTAGAAGTATTAGAAAAATTAGGCCAATACTCTTCCATAAAAGATTGATCTCTAAACTCTAAAAAAACTTGATCACCGTTACCATCTGTTATCATAATGTAGCGATGAGTTAAAATATCTGTAGGTGTAGCTAGAAATCTATTTCCAGTTGTCATATTAGCTGTTGCTTCTCTTTTAAATACATCTAAGTCAATTTCTCTAAGAATTTTATTCTCAGCTAATGTTATAAAAGTATCAATAACAGCATCTGTAAATACGTTACTATCTACCTCTGTATAATTTCTTACGTTTGTTAATAGTTCACTATAATTCATGTTATCACCACCGTTACTGTTCCGACTGTTGCGGAAGCCACTATATCTTTAGATATAGGAGAAGGCTCCATACCATCAGATTCAAAAGTACTGTCTCCAGTTCCCCCCACAAAAACTTCTAATTTTTCTTCTATATCAGGTCTTGGCTCAAATAAAGCAATTGCATCTGATCTAAAATTTAAAGGCTCTAGTTGTGGTTCCTTTGGTTCATAATCTTCAGGGCAAACTTTAAAACCTTTCCAGTTCTTTTTTAAATCTTGATAAAAATATCTCTGCCCACAAACATCACATAGTCCGTATGCATATTTTCCTGAAGCATATCCAGACATCTTATGACACTACCTGAGGAACAAAACTAACACTAGCAGTATCTCTATCCTCTGCAGCTGCTCGAGTAAACTCCTCTTCATATAAACTTTTTAAAACTTGAGTTCTATCTGGAGCAAATTTTAAAGATAAATAATACGCTAGTCCTGCCGATAAGCAAGGGAGAAACCTAAAATTAACATCTAACGTGTTTGTATAATCTCCAGAGTCTTGTATACGTCTAATTCTATAGTATTTAAATGTATATGCTTTGTCTGGAGTAGGATATACATAAATCTTAGGAACATTTGTTCTCTCAACATAATACTGTGCAGGTCTACCAGTTGTAGACTTATTTGGTAAATTTAAATATTCAGCCCTACTTATTCGATCAATTGCAATATCGTTTGTATCATTAACTACCGCTGTCAAAACATTAACCACATCAGTATCTAAGTTGTAGTTATTTGTAGATGCAACTAAACTTAAATTTGCTTGTTCAATTGTCCACAAATTTAATCCTCTGTTTGCCCATTCTAAAAATAAAAGATTTAAAGAACGTCTTGCAGAGCTTAATTGATATCCAGCAGTCATACGCATACCGCAACGCTCATATGCTTCTTCTATAGCATCATCAACATTTAAATTAAAAGTAGTTGTATTTGAAGTAGCCATTAGATGTTATACACCCTTCCTTTTGGTCTACCTACTCTTCTTCCACGAGGTGTTGTTCTTGGAAAACGAGGTTTT